>Ga0193726_1000417_pt1 | contig 46462 bp, 45 predicted proteins | sample H2c1metaG_FD_144928 | JGI IMG/M metagenome (GOLD analysis project Ga0193726, IMG submission 144928) | Soil microbial communities from a riparian zone of the East river system, Colorado, United States - H2c1 | ecosystem: Environmental > Terrestrial > Soil > Riparian zone | place: USA: East River... | reverse complement strand
CGGTGCAATCCTCGGCCTGAAATCGACGGTGCATTTCCGCGCCGATTTCCAGCCGATCGCCGAGACGATATTGGTGGTGCAGTCACCCGGCGCGCATATCACCGACCCGGTCGAGATGCCCTACAAGCACCTGCGCAAGGGCATCAGGCTCCGGCCCATGGGGCCCGTCTGGAACGGTGCTTAGCCGGAGCGGAAGGCCGGACGTAGCGCCCACACCATCGGCACGGTGGTGAGCGCGATGCAGGAAACCGCGGCAAGCGCGATCGGCAGGCCAACGGCGTCGCCCAGCAGTCCGGAGAGTAAAGGCCCGGTGGCGCCCGCCACCGAACCGCCGGTGTAGAAGATCGCGAAGGCGTGGGTGCGCCGCTCGGGGCTCACGAATTCGGGGATGGTGCCGTAGAGCACCGATGAGGTGCCGTTCAGCATCAGCCCGACGGCGGGCAGCAAAGCCAGCGCAAGCGGCAACGACAGCGGCAGAAGGGCGAGGATCAGGGCGGTCGTCGCCACTTCGGTGAGAATGACCGACGGCACGACGCCCAGCCGATGGCCGACCCAGCCCATCACCAGCTTGCCAGCGGCGCCGCCCGCGAACACCAGCGACAGGCCGAGGCCGATGGTCGGCAGGTCCGCGCCCTTGTCGCGCAGCAGGAAGGGCAGAAAGATCATGAAGCCGGTGCGCACCAGATCGTCGGCGATATGGATGGAGAAGAGCAGCCAGTAGGCCCACGGCCGGTCCTGGCCGGCCATCGCTTTCGATTCGCCGCCCCTGCTGTCATGCAGCGGCACCGGCTTCAGCGTGGCGAGGATGACGCCCGCGCCCAGCACGGCCAGGGCTGCGACCACGATCAGCGCCTGCTGCCAGCCGAGCGAGGCGGCGATCACCGCGAACAGCGCCGGCAGCAGCACCTTGCCGACGTCGCCGGTGAAATTGTAGGTGCCGAGCGCGGTGCGTGAGCGCAAGCCGGTGAAAGCCGCGGAGACCAGGCTGGAGCCGATCGGATGCTGCGTGCTGCCGCCCAGGCCCGCCAGCAGGAGACCAGCGATCACGCCGTAGAGCGAGCCCATCAGGCCCGCAAGACCATAGCCGACGGCGATGAGGAGCGTACCGGTCGCCAGCACGCGCACGCCGCCCAGGCGAACCGCCAGCAGGCCCGACGGGATCTGCCCGCTCGCCATGGCGCCGGAATAGACGGTCTTGAGCGCGCCGATGGCGGTATAGCTCAGGCCGAACTGGGCCTGCAGCAGCGGATAAAGGACGTTCAGGAGGTCCGTGAAGCCGTCATGCAGCGCATGCGCCCCGCCGCACACTGCGAGGGTCCGGCGGGAGGAGAGGGTTGGGGAGACGGTGACTGTCATCTCACCGTCACAATACTACCGTCCTGGTATCTGGTTGAACCAAAAAGCGATCTGTTGCTGGAAGTCGTTTTCGGCGAAGGCGATGTCGGTGATCAAGGTGGGCTTGCCGTTGCGCGGATAGCGCACGCTTTCGAGCCTTGTAAATTTGGTATCCGCGTGGTGCAGGATCAGCACTTCGCCTTGGCGGCGGTGGAAGATGAACTCGTGGATCTTGCGGATATTGACGAGGCTCACGACGTAGCGCCCGTCCGGTCCGTCATCGGCGAGTTGGCGCACCGGAATGTCGCGGCCTTCGTTGGTGATGCCCATCAAGGCCGGCACCTCGGGCGCCATCATGTTGTCCTTGCCGGTGGTCTGGATCAGGCGGACCAGTCGATCGCCGCGCGGCGAGAGAGTGTAACGGGCGCTGCTCTGGCCGAACAGGCCAGACGTCGTGCAGGCGCCGGCAGGGAGGGCAAGAGCGGCGACGAGCAACGCGCGCCGCGCAAGTACGCTGTGGGTCAAACCTTGTCCTTCCCGATCTTGTCCATGTCGATCATCACCGGCGTGATGGTCTCGAGCGCGCCGCCGCGAATGGCGCGGAAGAAACAGTTATGTTGGCCGGTATGGCAGGCCGCGCCCGTCTGGTCGACCAGGACGAGCAGCGTGTCTCCGTCGCAGTCGACGCGGAGATCGACCAAGGTCTGGATATGGCCGGAGGTGTCGCCCTTGCGCCACGGTGCCTTGCGCGAGCGCGACCAGTAACAGGCGCGGCCCGTGCGCATTGTCTCGGCGACGGCGTCGCGGTCCATCCAGGCCATCATCAGCACCTCGCCGGTGTCGTGCTGCTGGGCGATCGCCGGGACGAGGCCCTGCGCGTCGAACTGGATGGCGGCGACGAAAGCGTCGATCGCCGCGGATGGATAGGTAACGGACGCTGCGGTGGGCATGGCTTGGCCTCACGGAAGAACGGGGCGTATAATCGTCCGGTAACTGCTTGGCAAATCGGGACTCGCGTGAAGAAGCTGGCCAAGGCCGCTGCGCACAACCACGATCACGATCACTGCGTCGAGGACGCCCTCGCCGCGGCGGAGAAGCTGTGCGCCCGCAAGGACCTGCGATTCACGCCGCTGCGCCGGCGCGTGCTCGAGCTCGTGTGGTCGAGCCACAAGCCGGTCGGCGCCTACGCGCTGCTCGACCAGCTGCGCGACGAGGACCTGGGCTCGGCGCCGCCCACCATCTACCGCGCCCTCGATTTCCTGATCGAGAACGGATTGATCCACCGTATCGAGCGCATGAACGCCTTCATCGGCTGCAGCCATCCGGGCGAGGCGCATCGCGGCTTCTTCCTGATCTGCGGCGAGTGCGGCAACGCCGAGGAGCTGCACAGCGACGGCCTTGCCGAGTCGATCGCCTCGAGCGCCAGCCGCCGCGGCTTCGCCGCCCGCGACATGACCCTGGAAGTGACCGGGACCTGCGGCGATTGCCGCAGGGCCTGACGCCCGCCGTCAGGCGTTGTGCGCTCGGTTCAGCCGGTCGAAGCCCTCGGCGAGGTCGGTCTTCAGATCCTCGACGTCCTCCAGGCCGATATGGACGCGCAGCAGCTGCTTGCCCTTGGGCCACGGCACGGCGGTGCGGTACTGGTCGGGATGGGCCGGGATCATCAGGCTCTCGTAGCCGCCCCAGCTGGCGCCCATGCCGAAGATGTCCATGCCGTCCAGCATCGCCGCCAGCGCGTTCTTGCTGTAGCCGTCGCGCAGCGTGAACGAGAACAGGCCGGATGAGCCCTTGAACAGCTTCTTCCAGTTGTCGTGGCCCGGACAGTCGGGCAGGGCGGGATGCAGCACCTTGTCGACTTCGGGCCGGTCCTTCAGCCAATGCGCCATCTCGACGCCGCTCTTCTCGTGATGGCGCAACCGCACACCCATGGTGCGCAGGCCGCGCAGCGCGAGGTAGCAGTCGTCGGGCGCGGCGTGGAAGCCGAAGGACTGGCAGGCGGTCTTCGCCGTCTCGAACATCTGCCGCGTGGCGCAGGAGATGATGCCCATCATGGCGTCGGAATGGCCGACGATATACTTGGTGCCGGCATGGATGGAGAGATCGCAGCCGTGGTCGAAGGGCTTGAAGTAGAGCGGCGTCGCCCAGGTATTGTCGATCAGCACGGCCGCACCATGCTTCTTGGCGACGCCGGCTAAGGCATCGACGTCTTGCACTTCGAAGGTCTGCGAGCCGGGCGCCTCGAGATAGACCACCTTGGTGTTGGGCCGCATCAGTCTCTCGATGCCGGCGCCGATCATGGGATCGAAGAAGGTCGTCTCGACGCCGAAATTCTTGAGCGTGGTGTTGGCGAAGCGCCGCGCCGGGCCATAGGCATTGTCGGTCAGCAGCATGTGATCGCCGGTCTTCAGGAAGCCCACGATCGCGCCGGTGACGGCGGCGAGGCCGGACTGCACGGCGATCGAACGGTGCGCGCCCTCGATGGCGGCGACTGCGTCCTCCAGCGCCTTCTGGGTCGGCGTGCCGTTGCGGCCGTATCCGTAGCCCTCGAACGGCACGCGATTTTCGAACTTCTCCATGGTCGGGGAGAGGATCGTCGAGGCGTGATAGACGGGTGGGTTGACGATGCCGAAGTTGTTGGCGGGATCGCGGCCGGCGACGGCGAGAACGGTGTCGGGGCGGGTGTAGGTTTTCTTGCTGGTCATGGGATCGCACTATGGCACACGGTTCCAAGCGGCGGCCAGCAATAGAGATCGGGCCATAGCGTGCGCGGATCCTGCAATTCCCTGGCCTCGCGGCGCACGATCCGAAAGCCCGCTCTGCGATAGATATCGAGCGCGCGCGGATGGTCGAGCGTATTGGTGTTGAGGGTCAGCAGAGTCGTACCGCGTGCAAAAGCCCGTTCGACGGCCCGGTCGAGAAGAAACGGGCCGATGCGGCGGCCGACATAGGCGAGCGTAAGCCCGAAGAACGCCAGGTCGTCGCCGGCGAGCTCGATGTAGCCCACCAGGTCGCCGTCGTGCCGCGCGACATGCAGTTCGTGGCCGGGATGGTCGAGCAAAGCCTGCAGGGCGGCATCGGACAGCAGCCGACGCTCGTACCACAGCCACGGCCGGCCGACGCGGTCGTAGAGCTCGCGGTAGAAGGCGGCAGTAGGAGCCGCGACACGTTCCAGCGCTACTTCGATATCGGGCGGCCGTCCACGGCGCGTCCAGTCGGCCGGCACCATCTCCAGATGCGTGACGGTGATCGGCAGCCGCCCATCGGCGCGCGGCGGCGGCTGGTGGGCGAAGAGGTCTGGCGCCCTTTCAGGCGCCGGTGACGATGGGTGTGTCGGCACGGCCGCCCCACTCGGTCCACGAGCCGTCATAGATCGCCGCCTCCGGTGCACCGGTCAGGTAGAGGCCGAGCGCCACGACGCAGGCGCTGACGCCCGAGCCGCAGCTCGCCGTCACCTTCTTCGACGGGTCGAGGCCGGACGCCGCGATGCGTACGCCGAGCTTGTCGGCGGGCAGCATCGTGCCGGTCTGGGGATCGAGCAGCTCGTTGTAGGGCAGGTTGAAGGCGCCCGGCATGTGGCCGGCGCGCAGGCCGGGCCGCGGCTCGGGAACCTCGCCGCGAAAACGGTTGGCCGCCCGCGCGTCGACGATCTGCTCGCGCTTGCTGTCGACGAGACCTTTCACGTCGTCAACCGAGCGCACCAGCGTATTGTCGATCCGCGCCGTGAAGTGCCGTTCGCGCGGCGGCGTCGGATCGTCGGTGACGGGATGGCCTTCCTTCATCCACTTGGGCAGGCCGCCGTCGAGCACCGCGACATCCTTGTGGCCCATGGCGCGGAACATCCACCAGACGCGCGTGGCGCCCAGCATCGGCGTCGTGTCGTAGACCACGATCTTGTTGCCGTCGCCCAGCCCGAGCTTGCGCACGCGCGCGGAAAATTTCTCCGCCGACGGCAGCATGTGGGGCAGCGGGCTCGCCGTGTCGGCGATCTCGTCGATGTCGAAGAACACCGCGCCGGGAATGTGCTGCTGCACGAACTCCGCCTTGGGATCGCGCTTCTGCGCCGGTAGGTAGAACGAGCCATCGACCAGGCGGATGTCCGGCGCATCGAGGCGGGCGGCCAGCCAGTCGGTGCTGACCAGCGCGTCGGGTCTTGCGTAGTCCATCTCGGTGTCCCTTACGTCAGCGCGATCACGAAGCGCCGGTTCATCTTGCCCTTGTTCTCGATCTTGATGCACTCGACCCGGCCGATCTCGCCGGTGCGCGCCACGTGCGTGCCGCCGCAGGCCTGCAGGTCGATGCCCTCGATGGCCAGCAGCCGCACGCGGCCGGCGCCCATCGGCGGGCGCACGCTCATGGTCTTGACCAGCTCGGGCCGCGCGGTGAGTTCCTCGTCGGTGATCCATTGCGGAGTCACCGGCCGGTCGAGGGCGATCAGCTTGTTGATCTCCTCGGTGACCCATTCCTTGGCTGGAACCTCGCCTTCGAGGTTGAAGTCCAGCCGGCTCTTGTCGGCGCCGACCTGGCCGCCGGTGACGTTGCCCTTGATCACCGCCGACATGACATGGAGCGCGGTGTGCATGCGCATGTGCAGCAGCCGGCGGTCCCAGTCGAGGGTGCTGTGCAGCTTCGTGCCGACCGCGGGCCGGGGCGCATCGGACGCCAGAACGTGCAGCACGTCTGCGCCATCGGCCTTCACCGCGTCGACGATGCGGGCCTCGCCGCCGTCCCAGCACAGGCTGCCCGTATCGCCGGGCTGACCGCCGCCGGTCGGGTAGAAGATGGAGCGGTCCAGCCGCACGCCGCGCTCGTCGAGCGCGGTCACGGTGGCCTCGGCCTCCTTGAGATAGGCGTCCTGCCGGAAAAGTTCTTCGACCATCTTAGGGATTTAGGCCCTCGCCAGCCGCGCCGCAACTTCCTGCGCCGTCGGCATCGAGGGCGCTGCGCCCAGCCGCTCGACGGAACAGGAGGCGGCGGCGCTGGCGTAGCGCGCGGCTTCGATGGGCGTGGCGCCTGCGGACATCCGGGCGGCGAGCGCGCCCACGAAGCAGTCGCCCGCGCCGGTCGTGTCGACGACCTTGGCCTTGAAGGCGGGGATGGCGGTCGCGCCGTCGGCCGTCACCACGACGGCGCCGCGGGAGCCCAGTGTCGCCACGACGGCGCGTGCGCCCTTGGCCCGAAGCTGCTGGCAGGCGGCGGCGACGTCACGCACGGCGCTGGCGGCCCGCAGCTTCGTGCCGGTTGCCTGCGACAGCTCGATCTCGTTCAGCACGGCGACGTCGACCACCTTCATCAAGCGGTCGGCGTGCCGCACGAACGGCGCGAGGTTCAGGATGGTGCGGGCGCCGGCGGCCCGCGCGCGCTTCAGGATCGCCTCGGTCGCCGCGATCGGCGTTTCGAACTGCGCCACCCAGACCTCGTCGTCGCGCGGCTCCTGGCGGACCATTTCCTTGGTGAAGTGGAGATTGGCGCCGGAAGCGACGGTGATCGCATTGTCGCCCTGGGCGACCTGGATCAGCGCGACACCGGTGGCCGGCCCGTCGATCTCGCGGACGCCGGAGCAGTCGATGTCGTTGTCGGCGAGGAAGCCGCGCAGGCTGTTGGCGAAGGCATCGTTGCCGACGGCGCCGATCATCGCCGTCGGCGCGCCGAGGCGGACGGCCGCGACGGCCTGGTTGAGGCCCTTGCCGCCGGGCAGGAACGACACCGTGGCGCCCAGCAGCGTTTCGCCCGGAACCGGGCGCCGCGCGCTCTGCACGACGACGTCCATGTTGAGGCTGCCGCAGACGACGACCCTGCTCATCAGGGGCCGCTCATTTCATCCAGGGCGGGATCGGCAGGTTCTTCTCGCGCAGGAACGCCGGATTGAAGAGCTTGGACTGATAGCGTTGTCCGCCATCGGCCAGGATGGTGACCACGGTCTTGCCCGGGCCGAGGTCGCGGGCGAGCCGCATGGCGCCCACGATGTTGATGGCCGTCGAGCCGCCCAGCACCAGGCCTTCATGTTCGATCAGGTCGAACAGCACGGGCAGCGCCTCCTCGTCGCTGATCTGGTAGGCCATGTCGATCGGCGTGCCCTCGAGGTTGGCCGTGACGCGACCGTTGGCGATGCCTTCGGTGATCGAGTTGCCCTCGGCCTTCAGCTCGCCTTTGACGAACCAGCTGTAGAGCGCCGAACCCATCGGGTCGGCGAGCGCGATCTTGATCTCGGGGTTGCGCTCCTTGAGGGCGCGCGCCACGCCGCCCAGGGTGCCGCCGCTGCCCACCGAGCAGGTGAAGCCGTCGACCTTGCCGTCGGTCTGCTCCCAGATCTCGGGCCCGGTGGTGCGGTAGTGGCCGTCGCGGTTGGCCGTGTTGTCGAACTGATTGGCCCAGATCGCGCCGTTCGGCTCCGTGGCGGCGAGCTCCTCGGCGAGCGTGCCGGAGTAGCGCACGTAGTTGCCGGGATTGGCGTAGGGCACGGCGGGCACCAGCCTGAGATCGGCGCCACAGAGGCGCAGCATGTCCTTCTTTTCCTGGCTTTGCGTCTCGGGCATCACGATCACCGAACGATAGCCGCGCGCATTGGCGACCAGGGCGATGCCGATGCCGGTGTTGCCGGCGGTGCCCTCGACGATCACGCCGCCGGGCTTGAGCTGGCCGCGCTTCTCGGCGTCCTCGATGATGGCGAGCGCCGCGCGATCCTTCACCGAGCCGCCGGGATTGAGGAACTCCGCCTTGCCGTAGATGTTGCAGCCCGTCGCCTTCGAGGCGGCGACCAGCTTGATCAGCGGCGTGTTGCCGATGCTATCGATGAAACCCGACCGGACGTCCATGACATGCTCGCTCTGCTTGGCCTGCGCTTCCCGGGCGGACGGTAGACAGGGAGCCGGGCCCAAGGCAACCGGCCTTGCCGCGGCCCTTCCGTCGCGCAGTGTGCCGTGGACGCGGTTTCCCAGGCGACGGCGGCGGCTCGCACAGGGGATTAGCGCAATTTCCGCTGGCGAATGCCCAATCGGCACGCGAGCCCGATGGCGCCTCAAGAGCGCGGCTGTCCGGCGAGCTGACTTGGGTGGCTGGGTGGTGGGACGCACAGCCGACATTGAGGCGATCCTCTGCGCGTGAGTGTCGGCAGGCATACGCCAAAACATTGCTCAGGAGCGTCAAGAGGAAAGTGTCGTCGGCGAACAGAATAATACTTTCGTACCGGCATATAGGGCGCGGGAGAGCGCGGAGCGTCGGTCGTACACCATGAGTGGGGTTACGCGAGCCCGCGATGACAGCAGAATGCTGTCAGATCTCCCCCAACGCGGACGGCAAGATCGTGGCTAGCGCCAGCGCGCCCGCACCTCGTCGCGACGCAGCGCCAGCCACTGCAGGGCGATCACGCCCAGCGCGTTGCCGATCTCGTCGCGCTCCAGCATGGCGCGCGCTTCGGCGAAGGGCAGCACCTTGACCAAGATGTTCTCGCCTTCCGACTCGAGCCCGAAGACGCCGCCGGCATTCGTCGTGTCGACCCTTCCCAGAAAGCATGCGCACGTCTCGGAGCAGGCGCCGGGGCTCACCACCACGTCGTACATGGCGATGATCTCCTTGATCTCGAGCCCGGCCTCCTCGACGGCTTCACGCCGGATGAGCTGTTCGGGCGACTCGTCGTGCTCGATGATCCCGGCGACGACCTCCCACGTCCAGGGATGGCGGCCGGCGACATAGGCGCCCGCCCTGAACTGGCGGATCAGCACGACCTCGTCCCGCAGCGGGTCATAGGGCAGCACGGCAGCCGCATGTCCACGCTCGAACACCTCGCGCCGGAGCGTGGCGCTCTGGCCGCCCTGATAGAGGCCATGGCGGAAGAAATAACGACCGACACGGAAGTAGCCCTGGAACGCCACCTCATGCTCGACGAGTTCGACCGTTTCATTGGGCAGGGGAGGCGTCGCCATGGCAGAACTCCGGATGCAAAAAGGGCCGCCCCCGGATGAGAGCGGCCCTGAATTGGCTCCGGAGGAGGGATTCGAACCCCCGACCTAGCGGTTAACAGCCGCGTGCTCTACCGCTGAGCTACTCCGGAATAGTCATCGCGCGACGGCGCGGCGGGCCGGTCGCGAAGGCGCGGTGTTTTGACAGAGCCTTCCGGCCCACGCAAGGCCCGCGAGGCGCGGCAGTCCCCGTGAGCGGTTTGTGGAGGCCTGGGCCGGAATCGAACCGGCATACGCGGATTTGCAGTCCGCTGCATAGCCACTCTGCCACCAGGCCGCACGAGGAGCGCGGTGCTATACGCATGCCGCGCAACAAGGGTCAAGCCGGCCGCGACCGAGCGCCCTTTGACGCTATTGCCGGCCGCCGCCTATAAAACAACGCAATATCTTGAGGGCAGCCCATGACGGATTTCGCGCTCGCGCGCCGCAACATGATCGATGGCCAGCTCCGGCCCAACCGGGTGACCAACGCCCCGCTGCTGGCGGTGATCGGCGAGCTGCCCCGGGAGCGCTTCCTGCCCGACGCGATGCGTTCGGTGGCCTATGCCGACGACGACGTGCCGCTGGGCGACGGGCGCTATCTGATGGAGCCGATGGTGCTCGCCCGGCTGATCCAGGCCTTGCAGCCGCGTCCCGAGGACCGTGCCTTGGTCGTGGCGTCCGGCCGCGGCTACGGCGCCGCGCTATTGGCACGCTTGGTGCACTCGGTCGTGGCGGTCGAGAGCGCTCCCATGCTGCTGGCGGCGGCCGAACAGACGGCGAAGGAATTGAGCATCAAGGGCATCAATCAGACGGCGGGCAAACTGGAGCAGGGCGTTGCGGCGTCGGCTCCTTACGACGTGATCCTGATCGAAGGTGCGGTGCAGATGGTGCCCCAAGCGATCTTCGATCAATTGGCGGAGGGCGGGCGGCTCACGACCGTCGTCGCCGGCCCGCCCGGTGCGCTCGGTGTGGCGCAGCTCTTCATGAAGGAAGGCGGCACGGCGTCAGGCCGTCCACTGTTCGACGCCGGTACGCCGTCGCTGCCGGGCTTCGCACCGCCACCGCGCTTCACCTTTTGATAGATGACCTTTTGGTAGATGTGGCCGGTCAGTTCTAGGACTACCAATGCCGTTCATACCAGTGGTAGGGTACCAGCCACAGACGGGGGTAATTTAATGCGTATCCGGCCCAGCTTGAGGCTCGCGCGCGCAGCAGCAGTGTGCGCCCTCGCGGTCGGTTTGGGGGCCGCTCCGAATGCCTGGTCGCAAAGCCTGATCCAGGCTCTCTCGACGACCTACAACAGCAACCCCGACCTGCTGGCCAGCCGTGCGTTGCTGCGCCAGACTGACGAGACGCTGGCGCAGGCCGTCGCCAACTGGCGGCCCAGGGTGACGCTCTCGATCGAGTACAACAAGGTCGAGCAGGATTCCATTTCCATCCGCGCCCTGCCGACCTACTACATCCTCAACGGCCGGTTCACGACGCTCCAGATGGTCCAGCCGCTGTTCCGCGGCGGCAAGACCGTGGCCGACACCAAGGCGGCCCAGGCCAACATCCAGGCGCAGCGGGCCACCCTCGCCGACACCGAGCAGAATGTCCTCCTGGCGGCCGTCACTTCTTATGCCGACCTGGTGCAGAACATCGCGATCGCCGACGCGCGACGCAACAACGTGCTGGTGCTCATCCAGCAGCTCGATGCCACGCGCGAACGCTTCCGCGTCGGCGAGTTGACGATCACCGACGTGTCGCAGGCCGAAGCCCGGCTCGAGGGCGCCCGGGCTGACTTGGTGCAGGCCGAGGCGCAGATCCGGATCGCCGAAGCGGCCTTTCAGCGCGCGATCGGACAGAAGCCCGGCAGGCTGGGCGAAATCCCCCTGATTGGCGGACTGCCCATCAGCGAGGACGAGGCGATCTCCCTGGCGATGGATTTCGGGCCACGCGCCGTCAGCGCCCAATATAAAATCTCCGCCGCCAGCTACGGCGTGAACAGCGCCATCGGCAACCTGCTGCCCCAGGTCAATCTTGTCGGCGTCATCCAGCAGCAGTTCGATTTGCAGGTCCCGACCGACCAGTACTACACCTACGGCGTGCGCGTGCAGGCGACGATCCCGATCTACCAGAACGGCAGCGAGTGGTCGCAGGTGCGCCAGGCCAAGGAACTGGTCGGCCAGCGACGCAATGAGCTCGACAGCGCGCGCCGCGCGCAGGCCGAGAACGTGATCCGCGCCTGGCGCCAGCTCGACTCGTCGCGCTCGCGCGTGACCTCGTTCGAGGCGCAGGTCCGCGCCAACGAAGTCGCCCTGAACGGCGTGCGCCAGGAAGCCCTGGTCGGGTCGCGCACCACCCTCGACGTGTTGAACGCCGAGCAGGAATTGCTCAATGCCCAGGTCAGCCTGGTGCAGGCCCGGCACGACGTGCAGGTCTCCTACTACGGCGTCATGGCGGGTATCGGTCGCCTGACGGCGCGCACCCTGGCCCTGCCGGTCGAATATTACGACGAAGAGAGGTATTATAACGAGGTCGGCTCCAAGTGGATCGGCTGGGGGACTGCTGGCGACTCCGGCAAGCCGCCTGTGCCGGCGCCGACGACGTCGACGAGCGGTGGCTTTGGGAGCAATCGATGAGCGACCCCAGGAGCGCGAACAACGACCCATCGATGGACGACATACTGGCGTCCATCCGCAAGATCATTTCCGACGATGAGGCGCGCGCCCAGGTGAGCAGCCAGCAGGCGGCGCACCACTCCAGCCGGGCGTCCGCCGCGTCGCCGCCGGAGACGCAAGCAGGCGCCGCTGGCCGTGACGACGTGCTGATGCTCACCGACCTGATCGAAGACGCCAAACCGGGCGTCGATGAGCCGCCGATTCCGCTGCCGCGCATCGATCCGGCGCACGCCTCCGAGATGCCGCAACCCTCTGTCGAGCCGCGCGCCGAATCCTCTTTGGTCGGCCCCGCGGTCATCGGCGCCGCCACCTCCGCCTTCGCCCGTCTCAACCAGGCCGTCCAGGACAGCGTGCCGCCGCCTGCCGCCCCCGACCCGGGACCGGCCATGAGCGGCAACGGCAAGACCGTCGAGGACCTGGTCAAGGAGATGCTGCGGCCGATGCTCAAGGAATGGCTCGACCACAACCTGCCGCCGATGGTCGAACGCTATGTCGAACGCGAGATCGTCCGGCTGACCCGCCGCTGACCCCCAGGCGCCCCCCGCATTTGAACGCCACGGTGCCACCTCCGTGGCGTTTTTCGTTATAAGGCAAGAGATGCTCGACAAGACCTACGACCCCAAGGAGATCGAAGCCCGCCTCTACCCGGAGTGGGAGAGGAGCGGCGCGTTCCGCGCCCATCCCGAGTCGACGAAGCCGCCTTATTGCATCGTCATCCCGCCGCCCAACGTCACGGGCAGCCTTCATATGGGCCACGCGCTCGACAATACGCTGCAGGACGTGCTGATCCGCTGGCGCCGCATGAAGGGCGACGACGTGCTGTGGCAGCCCGGCACGGATCACGCGGGCATCGCCACACAGATGGTCGTCGTGCGCAACCTCGAGCAGGAGGGCATCGGCCTTGCCATCGAGGGTGCCGAGACGGGCGACGGCAACAAGAAGCTCCTGAACCGCGAGGAATTTCTCGCCAGGGTCTGGGAGTGGAAGGCATATTCGGGCGGCACCATCACGCGCCAGCTCCGTCGCCTTGGCGCCTCGGCTGACTGGTCGCGTGAGCGCTTCACCATGGACGAGGGCCTCTCGCGCGCCGTGCTGAAGGTGTTCGTCGATCTCTACAAGGCCGGCCTGATCTACAAGGACAACCGGCTGGTCAACTGGGACCCCAAGATGCTGACGGCGATCTCCGACCTCGAGGTCGAATCGCGCGAGGTCAGGGGTCATCTCTGGTACTTCAAATACCCGATCGAGGGCAGCGATGAATACATCGTGGTGGCGACGACGCGGCCGGAAACGATGCTGGGCGATACCGGTGTCGCGGTGCATCCCGACGATCCCAAGTGGAAGCATCTTATAGGCAAGCATGCGATCCTGCCGCTGGTCGGCCGCAGGATCCCGATCGTGGCCGACGAATACTCCGATCCGGAGAAAGGTTCGGGCGCGGTCAAGATCACGCCGGCGCATGACTTCAACGACTTCGAGGTCGGCCGCCGTCACAACCTCGAAGCCATCAGCATCTTCGACAAGTTCGCCCGGCTGAACGACAAGGTGCCGGAGAAATATTGCGGGCTGGACCGCTTCGACGCGCGCAAGAAGATCGTGGCGGAGATGGAGGAGCTGGGCCTCGTCGAGAAGATCGAACCTCATACCCACGCCGTGCCCTACGGCGATCGCGGCGGCGTGCCGGTCGAACCTTTCCTGACCGAGCAATGGTACGCCGACGCCAAGAAGCTGGCCGAGGCGCCGATCGCCGCGGCGCGCGACGGGCGGGTGAAGTTCGTGCCCGAGCGCGGACGCGAGGAATTCTTCCGCTGGATGGAGAACATCGAGCCGTGGTGCATCTCGCGCCAACTGTGGTGGGGCCATCAGATTCCCGCCTGGTACGGGCCGGACAAGAAGATATTCGTGGCGCTGTCGGAGGAAGAGGCGAAGCAAGAGGCGCGTGCGCACTATGGCAAGGACGTGGTCCTGCAGCGCGACCCCGACGTGCTCGACACCTGGTTCAGCTCGGCGCTGTGGCCGTTCTCGACCCTGGGCTGGCCGGAGCAGACGGTCGAGCTGGCGAAGTACTACCCGACCAACGTGCTGGTGACGGGCTGGGACATCCTGTTCTTCTGGGTCGCCCGCATGATGATGATGGGCATGCAGTTCATGAAGGAGGTGCCGTTCCGCACCGTCTACCTGCACGGGCTGGTGACGGACGAGAAGGGCCAGAAGATGTCGAAGTCCAAGGGCAACATCGTCGACCCTCTGGAGCTCATCGACAAATACGGCGCCGACGCGCTGCGCTTCACCATGGCGTCGATGGCGGCCTCGCAGGCGGGTCGCCTGCGGCTTTCGACCTCGCGCGTCGAGGGCTCGCGCAACTTCGCGACCAAGCTGTGGAATGCAACGCGCTTTGCCGAGATGAATGGTGCGGCGCTACCTCAGGGCTTTGATCCCGCGTCGGCGAAACTCACGGTCAACAAATGGGTGCTGGGCGAGCTGGCGCGTGCCAACACGACGGTCGACAAGGCGCTGGTTGAATTCCGCCTGAACGATGCGGCCACGGCGCTCTACGAGTTCATCTGGGGCATCGTCTGCGACTGGTACGTCGAGCTCTCCAAGCCGATCCTGCAGGGCGACGATGGGCCGGAGAAGGACGAGACGCGCGCCGTTACCGCCTTCGTGCTGCGCGAGACGGTCAAGCTCCTGCATCCGGTGATGCCGTTCATCACCGAGGAGCTGTGGGACAAGCTCGGCCACCGTGCCGAGCATGGCATGCTGCTCGGCCAGCCCTGGCCGGTACCGACGGCGATCGACGCGGCGGCCGAGGCCGAGATCGGCTGGCTGGTGAAGCTGATCTCCGACATCCGCTCGGCCCGCGCGGAGCTGAACGTGCCGGCCGGCGCCAAGCTAAAACTCCTGGTGGTGGGCGCCAACGACACGACGCAGAAGCGCCTCGACGCGCACCGCGCCGCGATCGAGCGGCTGTCGCGGGTCGAGGGCATCGAAGCCGCCGCGACGGCGCCAAAGGCTGCGCTGCAGATCGTGGTCGGCGAGGCGGCCTATGCGCTGCCGGTCGGCGACGTCATCGACCTCAAGGCCGAAGGTGCGCGCCTGCAGAAGGAAATCAAGAAGCTGGCCGACGAGGTCGGCAAGATCGACGCCAAGCTCGGCAACGCCAACTTCGTGTCGCGTGCACCCGAGGAAGTCGTCGAGGAGCAGCGCGAGCGCCGCACCCAGGCCGAGCAGACCCGCGCGCGCTTGAGCACGGCGCTGGAGCGCCTAGGGGATTAGCTGGGGGCGCGCGACTCCAGTCGCGCGTCTTTAGCCGCATCAAGGAAGATCGCGCCACTGGAGTGGCGCGCCCCCAGCACTAAGACGCCTTGCGCAAATCCGGCACGTACGGCCGCGACGCAAAGTGCTCCGCGTTGTCGGCGCTGGCGAAGCGGAGGCCGGCGCGGCGCAGCGCGCCGTCGTCGACGGTCTCGAGCGGCACGAAGTATCGATCGTCGGTCTTGATGATCGTGTCGTTGTCGACGCGGTTGTAGCAGATCAGCAGTGTCCAGCGCCGGTTGGCCGAGCGGTTGGCGTCGGAGCGATGGATGGCGTTGCAGTGGAAGATCAGCGCATCGCCGGCCTCGAGCTCGCAATACTCGATCGGGCACTGCTCGAGGATGTAGGGCATGCGCTTGGGATCGACCTCGTTCTGGGTCGGCGACAATGGCGTGTGGTCGATGCGGCCGAGCCTGTGTGAACCCGTCGCGATCTGCAGGCAGCCATTTTCGCGCGTGGTCTTGTCGAGCGCCACCATGACCGACAGCAGGTCGGGCCTGATGCAGCCGTTGTAGTACCAGTAGCCGTAGTCCTGGTGCCATTCCCAGGCGCCGCCGACCTCGGGCTCCTTGGCCGTGAGCTTGGACTGGTAGTGATAGACCGGCCCGCCGAGCAGCGACGCCGAGGTATCGACCATGCGCTGGCAGCGCGCGGCCAGGCCATAGACGCTGTCGCCGGCGCGGTTCCACAGCGCGATGCGCGTTGAGCGGCCCTCGCCGTCCCGCCGGTCGAGGATGCTGGAACGCACTGCCGGGTCCTGCTCCATCGCGTCGGTGAGGAGCTTCACCTCGTCGGGCGCAAACAGGCCGCGGGCGTAGGTGAAGCCCCTGTCGTTGAATTCGGCCGTCTGCGCGGCGTTCAGCATGTTGGGCATGGTTTCCTCGTTTGCACTCCTAGTTTGATCGCCCGGGCAGGCGGCGTAAAGCGGGGACCGCCCGATAGCGTCCTAAGCTGGGGGCTATCGTGGCGGAGCAAAGGAACAAGCAATGATTGCTGCTACATTGTTCAATGGTGCCGTGGAGCTGTACCTCGATGACGCTGGTATCGACGGGCTCATAAGCGAGCTGCAACGCTTGCGTGGACTGGCAACCCATATCCATAAGATGACGCCTACGTGGGGAGGCAAAGAACTTGCTGAACAAGTCCCTCACGGCGACTTGGTCCATCATTTGATTATCCATTCCAATGCCAACAATTCAAATTAGGACACTGCCACCGCCCCCGATTGCTTGATGCGCTGCGCCGCTGCCTTCAAAATGGAGGACAGATGGCCACCCTCACCGTCAAACATCTGCCGGATGCGCTGTATCGCAAGCTGAAGGCGCGCGCCAAGCGCGAACACCGCTCGGTCGCGCAGGAAGTCGTGGTCTTGCTGGAGCAGGCGCTCGAACCGCCCGCCGCTCTGTCCATCTCGAGCTGCGCGGACTTGGCAAGGAGCTATGGCGGGACAGCGATGCCGGCTCCTATGTTGCGGGTGAGCGGACCGGGTGGCGCTGATCGACGATCTCGGCCTCGGCGTCGATACCGCAACACGGAAGACCAGCCGAAACCTTGCATTTGATCGATTGGAATTTCAAAGCGGACGAAACACGTTGCGTCCGTCCTTGTCGTCAACCGCGACCCTGCGCCCAAGCTGCTCTTTCGTCAGCATGTCGGCCAGCAGCGCCGGCTCATGGGCGGCCATGGCAACGAAGCGGTCGCCGGAACCGTCGAGCCGGCCGAAGATATAAGCGCGATCTGGCGCATCCTTGCCGTAGGCCACGCAGTAAGTCTCGATCGTGCCCGTGCCCGCCGGCTTGGCCTCGACGTGCTGTTTCGGCCGGGCATCGAGCTCGGCCTGGAATTTCTTCGGGTCCTCGCGCCGCCAAGATCCTTGCACAGGTTCGGTCGAGTAGAGGCCGGCGGAATGCTTGGTGAGGTAGTTGCCGTTGGCCGTCACCATGCCGAACGAACCGGGCTTGCGGCGCACGACGTTCATCATCTCGGCGATGGAATGGGTGACGTAATTGTTGCCCGGCCCGCCGAAGAAGGGCAGGCCGCCGGTCACGCTGATCGGCCGGGGGTCGTCGTCAGCGATGCCGATCTCCTTCATCGCCACTTCGACGGCCGACGGAAAGCAGCTGTAGAGATCGAAGGCGGCCACGTCGGCCACTTTCTTGCCGGCCATCTCCAGCGCGAGACGCGCGCAGCCCTTGATGGCGGGCGATGTGTCGAGACGTTCGCGCTCGGATACCACCCAGGTGTCGGTGCCGTCGGCGCAGCCATGCAGGAACACCCAGCGCTCCTGCGGTATGCCCCATTCGCGGGCCTTGCCGACCGAGGTCACCAGGATCGCCGCCGCCTGGTCGATGATGGCATTGGAGTTCATCAAGCGAGGGTAGGGGAAACAGATCCAGCGATTGTCGTTGGAGATCGTGGCCAGCCGTTCAGCGCTGTAGCCTTCGCGTCGAGTCGCCAGCGGATTGTCCTTGGCGACTGCCGCCAGGCGTTCGAACAGCCGGCCCATGGCCATCATGTGGCTGCCGACGTCGCGCTTCAGGCCGCCGCGGATGGCGTTCTCCAGCAGGGGATAGAAATGGATCGCGGCCCGCAGCTCGTGCCGCGCCTCCTCGTCGGAAAAGCCGAAGCGCTTGTCGCCGATCCGGGTCGGCTCGCCGCCGGGATCCTCGTTCCAGTCGATCTTCAAACCGGCCTTGCGCGCGTTCTGCGTCGAACGCAGCAGCTCGGCGCCGCAGATCAGCGCCAGCTCGGTCTCGCCGTTCGCGATTTCCTCGGCAAAACGGTTGACGAGGTACTGGGGCATGTTGCCCCCGGAGTGGGTGTAGAGCAGCTGCCGTGGCGCGGCATGCAGACGGTTTGCGACGCTCTTGGGCGGGTTGGCGCAGCGGCCAAACGGCGAGGCGAAGCGCGGGCTGATGTCGGGGAAGAATTCGAGCACGGCCACGGCATCGATCTTGCGGCCAAGGGCGTCCGCGCCGATCGAGGCTCGGCTATCGTCGAGGGCGATGCCTGCTGCCTCGGCGCAGAAGGCGACATTCGACCGCTCGCTGGAAGGCTTGCCGGTCGTGTCGGTGATCTGGCCGCAGCCGACCAGGATGGGCGTAAGGGGGTCGATCATTTCAGGAGCGCCTCGACCTCCGCGTCGCTGAGGCCCGCTTCGGCGAGCACGCTCTTCGTGTGCTCGCCGAGATCGGCGACCTTGGGGCCGCTTTGCAGGGCTGAGCCGGAGAAGCGGAAGGGCGGGGCGGGCGACTTGTAGACCCCGGCACTGTCCTCGATGGTGCAAAGCGAGCCGCGATGGGCGACCTGCGGGTCCTGCAGCGCCTCGGTCACGGTGAGATAGGGCGAGCAGGGCACGCCGTGCTTCTCCAGCGCCGCGACGCATTCCTGGACCGTGAGCGTCTTCGACCACGCTTCGAACTCGTCGACGAACTGGTCCCAGTTCATGCGCCGGTCGGCGTACTTCTCGAAGCGCGGGTCGGTCAGCCAGTCGCGCCGGCCGGCGGCCGTCGCCATGTCCTGGAAGGTGCGCTCGCTCGCCGTCGCCAGCATGACGTAACCGTCCTTGGCCTCGACCGGGCCGTACATCGGCCGCGACGGCATCTCGAAGTCGAACTGCGCGCGGTTGACCTCGCCCAGCAGCATGCCGACCAGGGCCTCGAACATCGACACGTCGACCATCTGGCCCCGGCCGGTGACGTGGCGCTGGTGCAGCGCCGCCAGGATGGCGCCCATCGCGTAGGCGCCGCTGGCATAGTCGGCGACGAAGATGCCGCAATTGTCCGGCCGCTCACGGCCCTGCTGGTAGAAAAGATGGGCCATGTCGTAGCCCGTCGAGGCGTGGATGACCGGCGCGTAGGCCGGTCGTCCGGCGGCAGGTCCGGTCTGGCCGTAGCCCGAGATGGCGCCGTAGATGATCCTGGGATTGATCCTCGCCAGTTCGGGATAGTCGAGCCCCAGGCGCTTCATCACGCCGGGGCGATAGTTCTCCAGCACGATATCGACGACCTTCACCAGCTTCTTCACCGCGACGATCGCCTCGGGTTTCTTGAGATCGAGCACGATCGAGCGCTTGCCGGCATTGAGCTGGCCGAACATCGTGCCGGCGCCGCCGCGCTGCACGGGCCGGCTGCGCATCAGGTCGCCTTCGGGCGATTCGACCTTGACCACGTCGGCGCCCATGTCGGCCAGCAGCCGGCTGCAGTGCGGGCCGGCGATGGTGGTCGAGAAGTCCAGCACGCGAAGGCCATGCAGCGGCCGGGGGTTGGTTTCCGTCATCGGTTCACCCCTTGGGTTATCTGGCAATGAGGATGAGGACGACACCGCCGACCACGAGGAGGCTGCCGATCCACTCGCCGGCGGACGGCCTCTCCTTGAGCACGACGTGCGAGGCGATGAAGGTGAAGACCAGCTCGATCTGGCCGACGGCGCGCACCAGCGCCGCATTCTCCAGCGTCATGGCGAGCGCCCAGCCGGCCGAACCGAGCACGCTGAAGATGCCAACCCAGATCGACGAGCGCCAGTTGAACCACACCTTGCCGAGCTGCGGCCGGTCGCGGCGCGACAGGTAGGCCGCCATCAGCACGATCTGGATGGTGTTCATGCAGGCGAGCACGGTGATGCCGCGGATCATGAAGTCGCCGTCGGGCAGCAGCTTAGAGGCCTCGCGGATGGTGCCGGCGGCGATGGCGAAGATCGCGCCCGAGAGGATGCCGTAGAGCGCCCCCTTGTGCGTGAGGTCGGCCAGAACGCTCCGGACATTGGCGAACGAGCCGCGCAAGCTCAGGATCATCACGCCGCCCAGGCAGACCAGGATGCCGATCCAGGCACCGAACCTGAGCGGCTCGTGCGCGATGAAGGTGGCGAACAGCGCCACGAACACAGTCTCGGTCTTGGAGTAGACCGTGCCGACGGCATAGTTGCGCAGCGAGAAGGCGTGGATCATGAGCGAGGTCGCCACGATCTGGGCGACGCCGGCGATCGTCACCAGCCCGAGAAAGGGCAGCGAGATCGAGGGCACCTGCCGGCCGGTGCCGAACACCAGGAAGGCCAGCATGCCGAGCGCCAGCGGCGCGCCGTAGAGATAGCGCACGAAGTTGGCCCCATCGACGCTCAGGATGCCGCGAATCTTCTGCTGCATCGTCGTGCGGATGTTCTGAAACAGCGCAGCGGCGACGGTTATCGGTATCCAGAGCGGCACGTTTCCTCCCGGTTGGCAGTGTAGGGGGTGATGCGCGGCGCGTCTGCCGCCGCGATTTCCGCCATGCAGGTTCGTTCTTTTCGTCGTCCCGAAGGGGGCCTTGGTCGAGACGACGGGAAGATGGGATTTGCCCTACTGGCGGGGGAGAGGGGGCATGAGTAAAGTCGCGACCGTTTCAGCGGAGATCAGGCGCAAATGGCCAAGAAGAAGCAACCCAAGCTGCATCCCAATCCCACCTTCGACAAGGCGAAGATGCCGAGCCGGCACACGACGGTCGGGCCGGAGCGGGCGCCTCACCGGTCGTATCTCTACGCCATGGGCCTCAACGAGAAGCAGATCGCCCAGCCGATCGTGGGCGTGGCGACCTGCTGGAACGAGGCCGCGCCCTGCAACATTGCGCTCAGCCGCCAGGCCCAGGCCGTGAAGATCGGCGTCGACAAGGGCGGCGGCACGCCGCGCGAGTTCACCACCATCACCGTGACCGACGGCATCGCCATGGGTCACCAGGGCATGAAGTCGTCGCTCGCCAGCCGCGACCTCATCGCCGATTCGGTCGAGCTCACCATGCGCGGCCACTGCTACGACGCCATGGTGACCCTGGCGGGTTGCGACAAGTCGCTGCCCGGCATGATGATGGCCATGCTGCGGCTGAACGTGCCGTCGGTGTTCATGTATGGCGGCTCGATCCTGCCCGGCAAGTTCCGCGGCAAGGACGTCACCGTGGTCGACGTGTTCGAGGGCGTCGGCATGCACGCCGCCGGCAAGTTCTCCGATGCCGACCTGCACGAGCTCGAATGCGCCGCCTGTCCGTCGGCGGGCTCGTGCGGCGGCCAGTTCACCGCCAACACCATGGCCTGCGTTTCCGAGGCGATCGGGCTCGCGCTGCCGGGCTCGGCGGGTGCGCCGGCGCCCTACGAGACGCGCGACCAGTACGCCGAGGCGTCGGGCGAGGCGGCGATGAACCTGCTGCGGCTGGGCATCCGGCCGCGCGACATCTGCTCGCGCGAGGCCTTCGAGAACGCCGCCGTCGTCGTGGCGGCGACCGGCGGCTCGACCAATGCCGGCCTGCATCTGCCGGCGATGGCGCACGAGTGCGGCATCAAGTTCGACCTGCATGACGTGGCGAAGATCTTCAAGAAGACGCCCTACATCGCCGACCTCAAGCCGGGCGGAAAGTACGTGGCGTTCGATCTCTACAATGTCGGCGGCATCCCCATCGTCATCAAGGAGCTGCTGGATGCAGGCCTGCTGCACGGCGACGTGCTGACGGCGACCGGCAAGACGCTGGCCGAGAACCACAAGGACGTGAAGTTCCCGGAGAACCAGGACGTCGTCTACCGCGTGAAGAATTGCCTCACGCCGACCGGCGGCGTGGTCGGGCTCAAGGGCAATCTCGCACCCGACGGCGCCATCGTGAAGGTGGCGGGCATGCACCGTTTGACCTTCACCGGGCCGGCGCGCTGCTACGACAGCGAAGAAGCCGCCTTCGACGCCGTCGTGAACAACAAGTTCAAGGAAGGCGAGGTGCTCGTCATCCGCTACGAAGGCCCCAAGGGCGGGCCGGGCATGCGCGAGATGCTGTCGACCACGGCGGCGCTCTATGGCCTGGGCGTCGGCGAGAAGGTGGCGCTGATCACCGACGGCCGGTTCTCCGGCGGCACGCGCGGCTTCTGCGTCGGCCATGTCGGACCGGAAGCCCAGGTCGGCGGCCCGATCGGGCTGCTGAAGAACGGCGACCTGATCACCATCGACGCCGTGAAGGGCAGGCTCTCCGTGGCCCTGACGGAAAAGGAGCTGAAGAAACGGCGCAAGGCGTGGAAGCCCAGGAAGAACGGCTACACCGCGGGCGCTCTGTGGAAATACGCCGAGCTCGTCGGCCCTGCGGTCGACGGGGCGGTGACGCATCCCGGCGCCAAGAAGGAAAGCCACGTCTTCGCGGATATCTGAGGATTCATGCCGGACCGCGGGCCTCCAGGCCCGCTCATCGCTGGGAGCGCGCCACTCCAGTGGCGCATCTTCGTGGATCACACAGCCCATGAGCGCAACTGGAGTTGCGCTCTCCCAGCAAAGATGAAGAGGCGGGCCTGGAGGCCCGCGGTCCGTTGAGATGATGGTCGCCGTTTGAGCTACAGATCTGCGCCGACAGCCTCGGCCACCGTCGCGAAGCCGTCGCGCGCCAGCAGCGCGGCAAGCTCATCCTTGATGCGGCGGATGAGCGGCGGCCCCTCGAAAACCATCGCCGAGTAAAGCTGCACCAGGGTCGCGCCGGCGCGGATCTTGGCATACGCGTCGGCGCCTGAGCCGACGCCGCCGCAGCCGACCAGAGGAAATTGCCTTTCGAGCCGCCGCGCCGTGCGGCGCAGCACGTCCGTGGAAAGCGCCGTGAGAGGTGCGCCCGAGAGACCGCCGGTCTCCGCACGTCGTGTCGAGCGAAGCGACGGCGGCCGCGACAGCGTGGTGTTGCCGACGATGATGCCGTCCATCCGGAGCTCACGGCAGACCGCGACGATGTCGTCGAGGTCGTCGTCCGTGGCGTCAGGCGCGATCTTGACCAGGAGCGGCACAGGCCTGGCGGCAAGGGCGTCCTGTACGCGCTTCAGCAGGTCGGCGAGCTGGGTGCGCCCCTGGAGATTGCGCAGGCCCGGCGTGTTGGGCGAGGAGACGTTGCACACGAGATAGTCGGCATAGGGCGCCAAGGCCACGCTGCAGGTGACGTAATCCGCGGCGCGGTCGGTGCTGTCCTTGTTGGCGCCGACATTGACGCCGACGAAGCCCCGGCGCGGTCGAATGGCGAGCCGCGAGCGGGCGGCGTCGAGCCCCTGGCCCGGAAAGCCCATGCGATTGATGACGCCGCGATCCTCGGCCAGGCGGAAGAGGCGCGGGCGCGGGTTCCCGTCCTGCGGCCGGGGCGTCACGCTGCCGATTTCAACGAGGCCAAAGCCGAGAGCCAGCAGGGCATCCGGCGCCTCGGCGTTCTTGTCGAAGCCGGCGGCCAGGCCGATCGGATTGGGCAGGCTACGGCCCCAGACCCGGACCGCGAGCGATGGTGGGTCCGTCCGATGGTCGGCCGGCAACAAGCCGCTCTTCAGTGCCCGCAGCGCCACGCCGTGCGCAGCCTCGGCATCGAGACGGGAGAGAAACAGGTCGATCAGGGAATACCAGGCGGCCATCGCCGTCTGGTTAGCAGAGCTTCCCTGTGGAGCGCTCAGGCCTTTCCGTAGACCGGCATCAGCGCGCCCGAATTGATGGTTTCCGACAGGCTGCAATGGGCGACGATCAGCTCGGCGATCGCCGAGGGCTTGACCCAGGTGTCGTGCTTGGCGTTCGGCATGTCCTTGCGGTTGGCCGGCGTGTCGAGGGTCGAGGGCGCAAGGGCGATGGCCGAGATGTTCTCGTTCTTGAGCTCCTCGGCCAGGGCAACGGTGAAGGCGGCGACTGCGGCCTTCGCGGCAGTGTAGGCCGTCATGTTGGCGCCCTGGCGCGGATTGAGCGCGGGGCGGGCGGAGATATTGACGATGTGTCCGCCCCTCTTGACGCCATCCGGGCCGCCCAATCGGAAATTGGCTACCGCGGCGCGGCAGCTCAGCACGCAGGAAACGAGGTTCATGGAGATCTGCTGCTGCAGGACCTTGGCCGGGCTGTCGGCGATGGGCGCATAGGCAAAGCCGCCGGCGATGTTCACGACGGCATGAAGCGGCGGCAGCCTGGCGTAGAAGCCGTCGACCGAGGCCTCGTCGGAAAGATCGATGTTCGGGGAAATGCTGACTTGCTTGCTGTCCGGAAGCCGGCCTGTCGGTGGCGTGCTTTCAATCGCCGGGATGTGGCAAACCGCTCCCGCCTCGATGAATTTCAGCACGACCGCCGCGCCGAGCGCGCCGGTGCCGCCGGTCACGACAACATGACGATCCTTCAGCGTCTGCATATCCACTCCTTATCAAACCCCGCGACACAACAGCCGGAAGTGGAGGCGGACTTGGCCGGCCAATCAAGTACCAAACGTCGACTGGCCTAGAACCGACCCCCGCGACCGTTCAGCGGCCGCAACGCCGGCGAATCGCTGAACACGACCTGGAACAGTTCGCGAAAGAGCTGCTGGATGCGCGGATCGTCCGGCCCGGCCGCCGGCGTCCAGGCCGTCGTCTCGGACATGGGCTGGTCGTTGCGGCAATAGACGGCGTAGAGATAGAACAGGCCCGGCTGGCCCTGCCTGAAGCGGGTGACGCCCCGGCACACTGAATCGGAGCCCAGATCGAGAGCGGAATCGAAGACCAGCACCAGGCGATAGTCGGGGCGCGGCCGTTCCACCGGAGCATCGTAGGTGAAGGTGAGGGCCGGCCGCGGCTTGGCGGCTTGCATGGCCGGCAGAAGAGCGTTCGCCACCGTGTTGGGATCGACCCCCGGGAACGGATTGCCGGCAAGGATGACCTGGAAATTCCGGTGGTCGGTCGCGGCGAAGAATTCGCCGAAATCGTATTGCGGCGCATAGTAGGTGCCGCCGATGACGGCGGCGGAAGCGGCGGCGACCGGAAGGGCAACAAGGCCGAAGAGGGCGGCGGCAATCTTGTTCTTGAAAGGCATGCAGACGTTCTCCTTGCCGCGCACCATACCGATACGCCTGCAGGCGGTCACTGCATGTCACATTGCTGTGCGAGTCGCTTCTTCATTCTCCTCTCCCCCCGCTAAGGTAGGGCTATCGCATGTGGCGATCTCCGTCGTCTCGACCGGAGCGCGAAGCGCGGAGTGGAGAGACCTTGCTTCAACGATAAGCAGCTAATCGGGGATAGAAGGTCTCTCCGCGCGGCCCTTCGGGCCTTGGTCGAGACGACGGAGATCGCCACATGCGATAGCCCTGCCCGCTAGGGGGAGAGGAACATGAGCAATCTAGTTCCGCATTCCTCCACGTCCGTTCAGGTTGCGGCCATAGGCCGGAGAGTCGGTGAACACGACCTGGAACAATTGGCGGAACAGCTCACTGACGCGCGGATCGTCCGGCCCGGTCGCCTGAACCCACGCGGTGGTTTCCGACATTGCCTGGTCGTTGCGACAGTAGACGGCATAGACATAGAAAATGCCGGGCCGGTGCGGTCCCGTCCGCGTCTCGCCATTGCACACGGCATAGGAGCCGAGATCGGGGGCGGAATCGACAACCAGCACCAGCCGATACCACGGACGCGGCCTTTCGACGGGAGCCTCGTAGGTGAAGGTGAGCGCCGGCCGCGGCTTGGCGGCCTGCATGACCGGCAACAAGTCGCGCGCAACCGTGTTTTGATCCATGTTCGGGAAAGGATTGCCGACCAGAATGACCTGGAAATTCCGGCCGTCGGTCGCGGCGAAGAACTCGGCAAAATCGTACTGCACCGCGTAATAAGTGCCGCCGATGACCGACACGGAGGAGGGCGCACACGCGGAAAGGAACAGCGCCAACAGGCCGACGATCTTGCTCTTGAAACGCATGCGGGGATTCTCCTTACAGCGCACCGCCCAAGATAGTCGTCATCGCCGGCGGCTTCACGTCACATTGCCGCGCGCACTTCGTCAGCCGCCCGTAAGCCCGATCAGACGTCGAGATCGCGGGCAAAACGGGCGTTCTTCTGAATGAAGTCGTAGCGCTTCTCCGGCTTGCGGCCCATCAGGTCCTCGACCAGCGTTCGCGTCCGCATCCCCTCGAGGCGGGTCTCGGCGTCCGCTGTCGTCGGTACGTCGACCTGGAGCAGGATGCGCTTGGTAGGATCCATCGTGGTCTCGCGAAGATGAACGGACTGCATCTCGCCCAGGCCCTTGAAGCGCGTGATGTCGACCTTGCCGCCGCCATACACGTCACGGACCAGCTCGTCCTTGTGCTGCTCGTCGCGCGCGTACTCGATGCGATCGCCCTTGCTCAGCCTGAATAGCGGCGGCTGGGCGAGGAAGAGGTGGCCGTTCTCGATCAGCTTCGGCATCTCGCGGTAGAAGAACGTCATCAGCAGCGAGGCGATATGCGCGCCGTCGACGTCGGCGTCGGTCATGATGATGACCCGCTCGTAGCGCAGCCGCTCGTCGCTGTAATGGTCACCGGTGCTGCAGCCCAGGGCCTGGATGAGATCCTGGATCTCCTGGTTCTCGCGCAACCTGTCGGCGCTGGCGCTCGCCACGTTCAGGATCTTGCCGCGCAACGGCAGGATGGCCTGGGTCTCGCGGTTGCGCGCGGCCTTGGCCGAGCCGCCCGCCGAATCGCCCTCGACCAGGAATATCTCGGTGCCGGCCGAGGCGGTGTTGCTGCAGTCGGCGAGCTTGCCGGGCAGGCGGAGCTTGCGCGTTGCGGTCTTGCGCTGCTGCTCGCGATCCTGCTTGCGGCGCAACCGCTCCTCGGCCTTGGCGACGATGTGCTCGAGCAGCACGGTGCCGGCTTCCTTGTCGCCGGTCAGCCAATGTTCGAAATTATCGCCGACGATGGTTTCGACCAGCTTGGTCGCCTCGACGCTGACCAGCCGCTCCTTGGTCTGGCCCTGGAACTGCGGCTGCTCGATGAAAACGGAGACCAGGCCGGCGGCGCCTTCGATCACGTCGTCGGCGGTGATGACCGAGCCCTTGCGGTTGCCCGTGAGCTCGGCGTAGCGCTTCAGGCCGCGCACCAGGGCGCTGCGGAAGCCCGATTCGTGCGTGCCGCCGTCCGGGGTCGGCACGGTGTTGCAGTAGGAGCGGACGAAGCCTTCCTCGTCGGCCGGCCACCACACGGCCCATTCGACCTTCCCGCCCGTCGTGCCGTTGGTCTCGCTCCTCGCCTCGCCGGCGAAGGGCTGCGGCACCACGGTCGAGCGCTCACCGATCTCCGAGGTCAGGTAGTCTTTCAGGCCGCCGGGGAAATGGAACGATTCCTCCTCGGGTATCGAGCCATCCTTCGGCAGCAGGGCCTTGTCGCATTTCCAGCGGATCTCGACGCCGCGGAACAGGTAGGCCTTCGACCGCGCCATGCGATAGAGACGCTCGGGCACGAAAGCGAGCTTGCCGAAGATTTGCGGATCGGGATGGAACGTCACCGTCGTGCCGCGCCGGTTGGGGGCGGGGCCGGCCGACTTCAGCTTGGTGACGGGCTTGCCGCGCGAGAAGCTCTGTGTGAAGGACTGGCGATCGCGCGCCACCTCGACGACGAGCTCGTCGGACAGCGCATTGACCACCGACACGCCGACGCCGTGCAGGCCGCCCGACGTCGCATAGACCTTGCTGTTGAACTTGCCGCCGGAGTGCAGCATCGTCAGGATGACTTCGAGCGCCGACTTGTTCTTGAACTTGGGATGCGGGTCGACAGGCATGCCGCGGCCGTTGTCACGCACCAGCACGCGGTTTCCGCTCAGCACCTCGAGATAGATCGTGTCGGCGTGGCCGGCGACCGCTTCGTCCATGGAGTTGTCGAGCACCTCGGCCACGAGATGATGGAGCGCCCGCTCGTCGGTGCCGCCGATATACATGGCGGGACGCTTGCGGACGGGCTCCAGCCCTTCCAGCACCTCGATATCGCGCGCGGTGTAGGAATTATCTTTGGTCGCTGCGGTACGCTTGCCGCCCGACCGATCGAACAGATCGCCGTTTTTGGCCATGGCTGCTTCTTGTCTTTCCTCGGCCGCGCGAGGGGATCGCTTGGTGGCCGGTACAACATGGGTATGGTAGGAAAATCGCTTGAAATCAACCATATCCAGTGGAGATTTGATGGCCGAAAGCCGCCGCGACCCGATCGTCAGGACCGTGCCGCAGCCCGCCGACATGAATGGCAATGGCGACATTTTCGGCGGCTGGGTGCTGTCCCAGATGGACGTGGCCGGCGGCGCCCTGGCGGCCAGGGTCGCCAAAGGCCGTGTTGCGACCGTGGCGATCACGGCCATGACCTTTGTCGAGCCGATCAAGGTCGGTGACATGGTCTCGATCTATGGCGAGGTGCAGAAGATCGGCCGGACCTCGATCACCATCGACCTGGAGACGGTCGTCCAGCGCCGCACCGGCACCACCGACATCCGCGTCACCCACGGCACCTTCGTCTTCGTGGCGATCGACGAGGAGGGCAAGCCGCGGGCGGTGCCGCGCGAGGCGATGGCTTGAGGCTTCCCGTCGCCCTGGCCATCGTGCTCGCCGGCCTGCTCGCCCCGACCATTGCGATGGCGCATCCGCATATCTGGATCCAGCAGCTTGTCCGCGTGGTGGCGAAGGACGGCCGCTACACCCATGTCGAGATCGAATGGCGGTTCGATCCGTTCTCGAGCGAGATCGAGATTCCGCTAATCGACGAGGACCATGACGGCAAGATCTCCGCGGCCGAAGCCAAGCTGCTCGCCGGCGAGATGATGCCGGAGTTCAAGAAAGTCGGATACCTGAGCTGGATCAACACCGGCGGCAAGGATTTCCGTCCGTCCAGGCCGCCGGAATTCTCCGCGCGCATCGACGATCCGGCGAGCTTCGTGCCGCCCGACTGGGATCGCTCGGCCGGCGACAATGCCGGCATGCCGATGCCGGCCAACAAACGGGTCGACAATCCTGAGGCGCCGCGCAAGACGGGGCCGCGCAACCTCGTCTACGTCATGCGCTTTGCGCTGCCCGAGCCCGGCAAGCTCGTCTCGCTCACGACCTTCGATCCCGACGATTTCATCCGCATCGAGGTCGACAAGGCCTCGGTGCCGGCCGGCTGCAAGCTCGCCAAGCATGCGAGCTACAAGGCCGAGTTCGTGCGGGGGAATCCGGTGTTTGCCGACTCAGTGACATGCCGGCTGCCGTGAAATCCGCCGTGCTGCGCTCGCCGTTCCTGTGGATGGGCCTGTTGCTGCTCGTGGCGCTGATCGGCGCGCTGGTGTTCAGCGACGGCGTGGCCGAGCTGGCGCGTTTCTCGGCCGACTACCAGCGCCGGATCCAGCAATCGCTGTCGACGTCGCTCCGCGACATCAAGTCCGGCTCGGGGTCGCTGGCGCTGTGGACCCTGGTCGCCGTCTGCTTCGGCTACGGCGTCGTCCACACGCTGGGTCCCGGCCATGGCAAGGCGGTGGTCGTGGCCTACTTCCTCGACAGTAAAAGGCCCCGCGCCTGGATCGAAGGCGTCTTCGCCGGAAGCTGGATCGCCTTCACCCATACGCTTGCCGCCTTGTTGCTGGCCGGCGGGCTGAAAACCTTCGCCGTCATCGGCCTGTTCGGGGCCTTGCGCGAGGTACGCAACGTCGAGATCGTCTCTTACACGCTGATCCTGCTGATCGGCTTTTGGCGTCTGTGGGCGGGCATCAGCGGGCATCTGCACGATCATGCCCATGGCGCCGACGATCATCACCACAATCACGATCATCATCACCAGCATCCGGCGCAGCGCACGTTTGCGGGATGGCTGTTGCTGACGGCGGCCGGCATCGCGCCCTGCGCCGGCGCGCTGGTCGTGATCCTGCTGTCGCTGGCGCTGGGCGTGCTGTGGGCGGGCATCATCGGCGTGGTCGCCATCGCGCTCGGCATGGCCATCACGCTGGCGGCCGTCGGCATGGCCTCGATGGTGGCGCATCGTCTGATCATCGGCGACGGCCGTTCGCGCGAGATCGGCCGCTTCACCGCCATCGCCGCCTCGCTGATCGTGATCGCGACCGCCGGTACCCTGTTGCTGGGCGCCCTCGAGCGCTTCATCGGCTGAGCGCCCATGGCTGCGATCGCGCCACCCGGCCGGTCGTCGCGGCCCCTGCTCGGCGTGCTGTTCATGTGCGCCGCCTGCGCGCTGTTCCCGATCATGAACGGCTTCGTGAAGCTCCTGGCCGCGACCTACGATCCGCTGCAGATCGTCTGGTTCCGCATCGTCATACATCTCGTGCTCGTAGCGATGGTGTTCATGCCGCGCATGGGGCTCGGCCTGTTCCGCACGCGCCGCATCGGCTCGCAGTTCGTGAATTCGGTCATGATGCTGCTGTCGACGCTGTTCTTCTTCTCCGCCGTCAAATATGTCGGCGTGGCCGAGGCGATATCGATCAGCTTCGTGGCGCCGCTCGCCGTGGTGTTCCTGGCCTGGCCGATCCTGGGCGAACGCATCACGCCGATGCGGGTCGCGGCGGTCGTCGTCGGTTTCGCGGGCGTGCTGGTGGTGATCCGACCAGGCAGCGCGCTTTTCCAGTGGGCCTCCGTGCTGCTGCTGGGCAGCGCCATCTGCTACGCGATCTACCAGATCATCATCCGCCGCCTGGCGGGCGTCGATCATCCCGCGACGTCGATCTTCTACAGCGTGCTGCTGGGCGCCATCCTGCTGTCGGCTCTGGTGCCGTTCGTGTGGAAGACGCCGGTCGATTGGCGCGACTGGCTGCTGCTGTGCTCATTGGGGGCGCTGGGCGGGCTCGGCCACTACTGCGTGGCGCGGGCGATGACCTATGCGTCGGCCAATTTCGTGGCCCCCTTCAACTACACCCAGATGATCGGCTCGGTCATCGTGGGCTACCTCATGTTCGCCGAGGTGCCCGACCTCTATACTTGGCTCGGAACCGCCTTGATCGTGGGCGCGGGCCTGCTGGTCGGATGGCGGGGCGGGCGACCGCGACGCTGAGAGATTTTGGGAGGATGGAATGCCGTATCTCGTTGCTGCCGATCTGCCGACCGTGCCGGCCGGCGAGCGCTTTCGCGCCCTGCTGGGCCGGCCCGGCATCCTGCAACTGCCGGGCGCCCATAACGGCATGGCGGCACTGCAGGCCCGGGCGGCAGGCTTCGACGCTCTGTATCTCTCCGGCGCGGCCATGACGGCCTCGATGGGCCTGCCCGATCTCGGCATCATCACGGTCGACGAGGTCTGCTTCTTCATCCGCCAGGTCGCGCGCGCCTCGGGCCTGTCGCTGCTGGTCGACGGCGACACCGGCTACGGCGAGGCGCTGAACGTCATGCACATGGTGCGCGCCTTCGAGGAGGCGGGGGCCGGGGCGGTCCATATCGAGGACCAGATCCTGCCCAAGAAGTGCGGCCATCTGAACAACAAGAAGCTCGCCGACCCGCAAGACATGGCGGCCAAGGTCGCGGCCGCCGCCAAGGCGCGCCGGCGTCTCTTCATCATCGCCCGCACCGACGCGGCGGCGAGCGAAGGCATCGACGGCGCCGTGGCCCGCGCCAAACGCTACCTCGCCGCCGGCGCCGATGCGATCTTCCCCGAGGCGCTCACCACTGCCGAGATGTTCCGCGCTTTCGCCAAAGCCATGCCGGGCGTCACGCTGTTGGCCAACATGACGGAGTTCGGCCAGACGCCGTTCTTCACCGCGGCTGAGTTCGAGGCGATGGGCTACAAGATGGTGATCTGGCCGGTCTCCTCGCTGCGCGTCGCCAACAAGGCGCAGGCGAGACTCTATGCGGCGCTCAGGCGAGACGGTGGCACGCAGAACATGCTGGCCGACATGCAGACGCGCGCCGAGCTCTACGACACGATCGGCTACCACGCCTACGAGGCGCTCGACTCCTCGATCGTCGAGACCATCGTTCCGCGGGGCATGCCGCAGCGTTAGCGGATTTCCTCCCCAACGAAGTTGGGGAGGTGTCGCCGTCATATGGCGACGGAGGGGTCATGCTCTTCCGGCATCGATTCCTGACCCCTCCGTCGGCGCAAGACGCCGACACCTCCCCATCGCGTTGCGCGATGGGGAGGAAAAATCGATTCCTAAAGTCCCAGCGCTGAAAGATCGGGCGCGCGGCGGTGGAAGTCCGTCGCGTCCTGGAAGGCCTTGCCCAGCCTGAGCACGTCGCGTTCGGCGAAGGGCTTGCCGACGATCTGGATGCCGAGCGGCAGGCCGCCTGACTGACCCGAGGGCATGGCGAGGCTGCACAAGCCGAGATAGTTGGCCGGTCGCGTGAGATAGCCCGGGATCGGCGAGCTCTCGTCGACCTCGGCGAGCGGGATCGCCGGCACGGCCATGGTCGGCAGCAGGACCGCATCGTAGGGTTTCATCCAGTCGGTGAAGACACGCCGCCGGCTGGCCATGGCGCGCATCTCCTCGGCATAGGCGCCGGCCAGGAAGCTTTTCGCCGTCTGCGCGCGCATGCGCACGCCGGGGCCGATCGCCTTGTTGGTGTTCTCGATATAATCGCGGTGCAGCGAATAGGCCTCCGACGCAATGATCGTTCCGGCCGGGCGCGACAGGTCGAAATACCAGTCGGGCAGCCGTACCGCCTCGACCGTGGCGCCCAGGCTCTCGAATGTCCGGCCGGCCGTCTGCCACGCCTTGGTGACATCGGGGTGCATGAAGTTGGGCAACTCCTTGGTGTCGGGTATGGCCACGCGCATGCCTTCGATCGAGCCCGGCCTGGTGGCGAGGGTGAAATCCTCCAGCGGCTGGCCGAGAGTCGTCGGATCGCGCGGATCGGGGGCGGCGAGCGCATTCAGCATCAGCGCGCAATCTTCCACGCAGCGCGCCATCGGCCCGATCGAATCGAGCGTCCAGCTCAACAGCATCGTGCCGGAAAGTCCGATGCGGCCGAACGTGACCTTCAGGCCGACCAGGCCATTGAAAGCCGACGGGATGCGCACCGAGCCGCCGGTGTCGCTGCCGATGCCGGCCGGCGCCAGGCGGGCCGCCACCGCCACGCCGGTGCCGCTCGACGAGCCGCCGGGCACGCGGTGGGTCTTGAGGTCCCAGGGATTCCACGGCGCGCCCATCAGCGGGTTGGTGCCCCAGCCGCCGAAGGCGAACTCGACCATGTGCAGCTTGCCGAGTGGCACCATGCCGGCGGCGGTGAGCCGCTCGACCGTGTTCGAGGTCTCGGTCGCCACGCGCGTCTCGAACATCTTCGAGCCGCCGGTGCCGACCTTTCCGGCGATGTCGCAGAGGTCCTTGTAGGCGACCGGCAGGCCGTGCAGCGGTCCCAGCGGGAAGCCCGACGCGCGCGCGGTGTCGGCGGCATCGGCGATTGCCTTGGCCTCCGTCGCATAGACTTCGGTGAAGGCGTGCAGCTTGTCGTTGGCCTTGACGATGCGGCCGAGCAGGCTGTCGACGATCTCGCGCGAGGAAAAGCGCTTGGCGGCAAGGCCGGCGGCAAGCTCGGCCAGGGTGAGGGTGTGCAGTTCCATGTCAGTATGTCGCCCTCAGTAGGTTGCGCGGCCGCCGGAGAGATCGAACGTAGCACCAGTCGCAAAGGTGCAGAGATCGGACGCGAGCCACGCCACCATCTCGGCCACTTCGTCGACTTCGCCGAAGCGATTCATCGGGATCTTGGACAGCATGTAGCTGATGTGCTGCTCGGTCATCTGGCTGAACAGCTCCGTCTTGACCACGGCCGGCGCCACGCAGTTCACCAGCACGCCCGTCGTCGCCAGTTCCTTGCCGAGCGACTTGGTGAGGCCGATCACGCCGGCCTTGGAGGCCGAGTAGGCCGAGGCGTTCGGGTTGCCTTCCTTGCCCGCGACCGAGGCGATGTTGACGATGCGGCCGCGGCCGCGCATGGCCATGCCGCCCGCCACGGCGCGATTGCACAGGAAGACGCCGGTCAGGTTGATGTCGATGACCTGCTTCCAGGCATCGACCGGGTAGCTCACGACCGTGGTGTTGGGCCCGGTGATGCCGGCGCTGGCCACCAGGATGTCGGGGGGCGCAAGCTGGTCCTCGGTGGCGTCGAGCGCCTTGGCGACGGACGCTTCGCTGGTCACGTCGACCTCGATGGCGACGGCGTCCTTGAGCGACGCCGCGGACTGCTTGGCGCGGTCCATGTCGCGATCCCACAGGGCGACCCGACCGCCGCCTTCGGCGATCTTGGCGGCGCAGGCGAGCCCGATGCCGCGCGCTCCGCCGGTCACGATGGCTGTTCGATCCTTGAACAAGTCCGCCTGCATACCTGCCTCCCAAATCCTTGAATTATCTCGCAATTCCTACCATATCGAGGGGCCATCCCATCCGCTACACTGACGCGCCTTTCCCGGGAGTTTCATGTCCACCGCCCCGCCGGCCTCCATCGACGCCACCCTCGAGCTTCTGAAGAGCGGCGATTATATCGCCGACCGCAGCCTCGCCACCGTTCTCTATCTCGCCTTAAAGCTCGGGCGGCCGCTGTTCTGCGAGGGCGAGGCGGGCGTCGGCAAGACCGAGATCGCCAAGGTGCTGGCGTCGGCCCTGAAGCGGCCGCTGATCCGGCTGCAGTGCTACGAGGGCCTCGACGTCGCCTCGGCTGTCTACGAATGGAACTACGCCCGCCAGATGATCGAGATCCGGCTGGCCGAGGCGCAAGGCGTGCATGACCGCGGCGAGCTTGCCGCCGACATCTTCGACGAACGCTTCCTCATCCGCCGGCCGTTGCTGGAAGCACTTAGCCCGCATCCTATGGGCGCCCCCATCCTGCTGATCGACGAGCTCGATCGCACCGACGAGCCGTTCGAGGCCTACCTGCTGGAAGTGCTGTCCGATTTCCAGGTGACGATTCCGGAGCTGGGCACGATCAAGGCGGCGCAGACGCCGATCGTGATCATCACCTCGAACCGCACGCGCGAGATCCACGACGCGCTGAAGCGCCGCTGCTTCTATCACTGGGTCGATTATCCCGACCTGCAGCGCGAGCTGGAAATCCTCAAGGTCAAGGCGCCGGGCGTCAGCGAACGCCTGTCGCGCCAGGTCGTGGGCTTCGTGCAGGAGCTGCGCAAGCTCGACCTCTTCAAGTCGCCGGGCGTGGCCGAATCGATCGACTGGGCGACGGCGCTATCGGAGCTGAACGCACTCGACCTCGATCCCAAGACCATCAACGACACGCTGGGCGTTCTGCTGAAATACCAGGACGACATCCAGCGCCTGCAGGGCTCGGAAGCGGCCGAGATCCTGCGCAAGGTGAAGTCCGACATCGCCGCCCAGCCGCTGGGATAGCGCGTGTTTGGCATCATTCACCTGCCTCCCCCGTCATATGGGGGAGGTGGCCCGCAGGGCCGGAGGGGGAAAGCCCCAGTCGAGGTGCGCGCTGATTCCAGATCTGAAATTTTCAGTAATTGTCTTTGGGGCCTTCCCCCTCCGCCGCGTAAGATGCGGCACCTCCCCCGTATGACGGGGGAGGGACGACATGATTGCGGAACTTCGTGATGGACGCGCTGCCAGAAATCCCGGCCGCTCCAGGACCAGAAGGGCCGCGCGGCGGCAAGCTCGCCACCAACATCGTGCATTTCGCGCGCACCCTGCGGACGGCGGGCCTGCGCGTCGGGCCGGGACAGGTGCTGCGCGCCATCGAGGCGGTGGAAGCGGCCGGCCTTAAAAAGCGCGACGACTTCTACTGGACGCTGCACTCGGTGTTCGTGAACCGCCGCGACCAGCGCGAGATCTTCGACCAGGCGTTCCACGTCTACTGGCGCAATCCACGCCTCCTGGAAAAGATGATGGAGATGCTGCTGCCGCAGGTCGGCGTGCCGGCCGAGCCCGACCAGAGCAAGCAGCTCAGCCGGCGCCTGCAGGAGGCGCTGCAGCCGGGCAGGGGCGAAGCGCCCGAAGAAAAGGACGAACCACCCGAGGTCGAGGTCGAGGCGACCTTCACCGTCTCCGACCGCGAGGTGCTGCAGCATCGCGATTTCGAGCAGATGTCCCAGGCCGAGATCGACGACGCGCTGCGCGCCATTTCGCGGCTGCGCCTGCCGGTGCCGCTGCGGCGCACCCGCCGCTACCAGCCGGCACGGCGCGGCCCGCGGGTCGATTTCCGTGCCTCGCTGCGCCGCGCGCTCAGGCCCGAGGGGCTGACCGAGTTGCGCAAGCGCGAACCGCGCCGCCGGCCGCCGCCGCTCGTCATCCTGTGCGACATCTCGGGCTCGATGGCCCGCTACACGCGCATGTTCCTGCATTTCATGCACGCCATCACCAACGACCGCGATCGTGTCTACTGCTTCACCTTCGGCACGCGGCTCAGCAACGTCACCCGCTCGCTGCGCAACAAGGACGTCGACGTCGCCCTGCAGAAGGCGTCGGCCCAGGTCGAGGACTGGTCGGGCGGCACGCGCATCGGCCAGACCCTGCACGAGTTCAACAACAAGTGGTCGCGCCGGGTGTTGGGGCAGGGCGCCGTGGTCCTTCTGATCACCGACGGGCTCGACCGCGAGGGTGCGTCGGGTCTGGAAGAGGAAATGGAGCGGCTGCACAAATCGTGCGCCCGGCTGATCTGGCTCAACCCGCTCTTGCGGTACGGCGCCTACGAGCCCAAATCTCAGGGCAACCGGGCTATGTTGCCCCATGTCGATGAATTCCGGCCGGTGCACAATCTCGAAAGCCTAGCGGGCCTGATCGCGGCGCTGGGCGCCGCGCCGACCGGCGCCGACAGGCGGCTGGCGGATTGGCAGACGGAACTGCGCAAGGAGTAGACCATGAGCGATGCACTCGATGTCCTGGACCAGGTCGGCAAGTGGAAAGCGTCGGGCAAGGGCGTGGCGGTTGCCACGGTGATCACCACCTGGGGATCCTCGCCGCGGCCCGTCGGCAGCCAGCTCGGCGTCGATGATACCGGCGCCATGGTGGGCTCCGTATCGGGCGGCTGCATCGAAGGCGCCGTGGTCAAGGAGGCGCTGGCCTCGATCGCCGACGGCAAGCCGCGGCTGCTGGATTTCGGCGTCACCGACGAGCAGGCCTGGGATGTTGGCCTCGCCTGCGGCGGCAAGGTCCAGGTCTTCGTCGAGAAGGTGAACTGATCCCATGAAGGCCGAAACCGTCGCCGCCCTGCAGGACGCGCGAACCAAGCGCCGCGCGGTGGTGCTTGCCACGCGGCTGAGCGATGCCGCCGAAACCCTGGTCTATCCGGACAAGGCGGACGGCGTTTTAGCCAGCGACCAGGCCCTGCTGTCGGCCGCGCGCCGCGCCATGGAGATCGGCCGCAGCGAGACGGTCGACATCGGCGGCCAAAAGATCTTCCTGAACGTCTACGTGCCGCCGGCGCGCCTGATCATCGTCGGCGCCGTGCATATCGCGCAGTCGCTGGCGCCCATGGCGGCCATGCTCGATTTCGACGTCACCGTTGTCGATCCGCGCGGCGCCTGGGCGACAGGCAGCCGATTCCCGGGCGTGAAGGTGATGCAGGAATGGGCCGATGATGCCTTCGAGACGATGGGTCTCGACGTCTCGACCGCCGTGGTGACCTTGACGCACGATCCCAAGCTCGACGATCCCGCGCTCGAGGCGGCGCTCAAGTCGGATGTCTTCTATGTCGGCGCGCTGGGCAGCCGACGCACGCACGCCAAGCGCAAGGAGCGGCTGGCCGAGGCCGGCATCACCGAGGAGCAGTTCGCCCGCATCCACGGACCGATCGGACTCAATATCGGCGCCAAGTCTCCGGCGGAGATCGCCGTTTCGATCCTGGGCCAGATCGTCGAGGTGCGCGCGCGAAGACTCGACGCGCTGGCCGGTCCCAAGGTGGTCGCGGCGTGAGATTCGGCGAGACGCCCATCGACGAGGCTACCGGCGCCATTCTGGCGCATAGCTGGCGCGCGAGCGGCGTAAACTTCTCCAAGGGCCGGCTGTTGTCGGCGGACGATGTCGTCAAGCTCAAGGCCGCCGGCGCCTCAACGGTAGTGGCGGCGCGCCTCGACCCAGACGATGTGCACGAGGACGAGGCGGCCGCGGCAGTCGCCAAGGCGCTGGCCGGCGAAGGCATCGAGATCACCGCGGCGTTCACTGGACGCTGCAACCATTTCGCCAGGGAAGCGGGACTGGCGGTCGTCGATCACGAGCGCATCGATGCGCTGAACGAGCTCGACGAATCGGTCACCGTAGCGACCCTGCCGCCCTTCGCCCGAGTCGAGCCGCGGCAGATGGTGGCCACGGTCAAGATCATCCCCTACGCCGCGCCGCGCACCGCGGTCGCCAAGGCCATCGAGGTGGCGAAATCGGCCAACCGGCCTCTGGTCTCCATCGCGCCGTTCAAGTCGATGCGCGCCGGCCTGGTGCAGACCAGATTGCCCGGCACCCGCGACAAGGTCTTGGACAAGGCGGTCGGCACTACCGGCAAGCGGCTCACGTCTTTGGGCAGCACTCTGGTCGGCGAGCGGCGCGTGACGCACGACGCCAACGCCATCGCGGGCGCGCTCGAGGAACTGAAGTCGGAAGGCTGCGACATTTACCTGATCGCCGGCGCCTCGGCGATCGTCGACCGCCACGACGTGGTGCCGGCCGGTATCGAGCAGGCGGGCGGCAAGGTCACGCATTTCGGCATGCCGGTCGATCCCGGCAACCTGCTGCTCACGGCCGAGCTCGACGGCAAGCCGGTGCTGGGCCTGCCGGGCTGCGCCAAGTCGCCCAAGTACAACGGCTTCGACATGGTGCTGGAGCGACTGGCCGCCGGCTTGCCGGTCGGCCGCGCCGAGATCGTGCGCATGGGCGCGGGCGGCCTTCTGGCCGAGATCCCGAGCCGCCCGCAGCCGCGCGACGACGAAGTGGCGGAAGGCGAGGGGCCGCAGCAGGCGCCGCGCGTGGCCGTGCTGGTGCTGGCAGCCGGCCGCTCGACCCGCATGGGCGGGCCGAACAAGATGCTGGCCGACGCCAACGGCCAACCGCTGGTCGTCCATGCCGTAAAAGCCGCGCTCGCCTCGCAGGCGGTCGAGGTCGTGGTCGTACTGGGTCACATGGCCGACGACGTGCGGGCCGCCATCGAGAAGGCGGTGCCCGCCAAGTCGCGCCTGCGCTTCGTGACAAATCCGGATTTCGCCGAAGGCCTCAGCACCTCGGTGCGCACCGGCATCGGCGCGCTCAGCACCAATGTCGATGCCGCCGTCGTACAGCTGGGCGACATGCCCGGGGTCAATGCCGGCCTGCTCGATCGCCTGATGGCGGCCTTCAGTCCCGTCGAGGGCCGCGCGATCTGCGTGCCGACGGTGGGCGGCAAGCGCGGCAATCCCGTGCTGTGGGCACGTCGCTTCTTCCCCGAGATGGCCAAGCTCGCCGGCGACACCGGCGCCAAGCACCTGATCGGCGAGCATGGCGACCTCGTCTGCGAGGTCGAGATGGCGGGCGAGGCGGCCGTCACCGACATCGACACGCCCGAGGCGCTGGCCGCCTGGCGGGCGCGGAGTCCGGCATGAGCTTCAGCGTCGCCGCCGTCCGCCGGCAGTTTCCCATCCTGTCCGAGATCATCGACGGCCAGCCCGTCCATTATCTCGACAACGGCGCCTCGGCGCAGACGCCCGATACCGTGCTCGATGCGGTGCGCGCCTACGAGACGACCGGCCGCGCCAACGTGCTGCGCGGCGTGCATCGCCTGGCCGAGCGGGCGACCGAGGCCTACGAGAATGCACGCATCGAGGTGGCGACGTTCCTCGGCGTCGAGCCGCTGGAAGTCGTGTTCACCGGCGGCTGCACGGCGGCGATCAACCTCGTCGCCTATTCCTACGGCTCGCTGCTGAAGCCGGGCGACCGCATCCTGCTGTCGGAGCTGGAACACCATTCCAACATCGTGCCTTGGCAACTCCTGCGGTCGCGCACCGGCATCGAGCTCGACATGATCCCGGTGACGGTCGAGGGCCGCATCGACCTGGATGCATTGCCGCGCCTGCTGACGCCGCGCACCAAGTTGATCTCGCTCGCCCATGTCTCCAACGTCACCGGTGCGCTGCTCGACATCCGGGCCGTCGTCACCCTGGCGAAGTCGATCGGCGCCAAGGTGATGCTCGACGGTGCCCAGCGCGCGCCGCACGGGCCGCTCGACCTGCCGGCGCTCGGCATCGATTTCTACGCCTTTGCCGGGCACAAGGCCTACGGGCCCAACGGCGTCGGCGTGCTGTGGGCCAGGCCCGAGCTGCTCGAGGCGATGCCGCCGTTCCATGGCGGCGGGTCGATGATCGGCCGCGTCACCCTGGCCGAGACGACCTGGGCGCCGCCGCCGCGCCGCTTCGAGGCCGGCACGCCGCCGATCGGGCAGGCGATCGGCCTGGGAGCCGCTTGCAAGTGGATGCGTGGGCTCGACTGGAGTGCCGCGCATGCCCACGAGATGGCGCTGGTGCAGCGGCTGATGGACGGGCTGCAGAAGATCGACGGCACGCAGATCCTGGGACCGGCCAGCCTGCAGAGCCGCTACCCTGTCGTGTCCTTCATGCTGGACGGCGTTCATCCGCACGACGTGGCGCAGACCCTCGATTCGTTCGGCGTCGCCGTGCGCGCCGGGCATCACTGCTGCCAGCCGCTGATGGACCGTTTCGACATCGACGGCACGACGCGCGTCTCGATGGCGCCCTACAACGACAACACCGACATCGACGCGCTGCTGACCGGCGTCCAGCACGCGGCCCGCACCTTGCGATGAGCGATCAGCTCTACCAGGATCGCATCGTGGCGCTTGCCAAGGCCAAGACAGGGGCGGGCAAGCTGGCCGCGCCCACCAAATCGGCGCGACGCGACAATCCGCTGTGCGGCGATCGCGTGACCATCGACGTCAGGCTCGATGACAAAGGTCATATTGCCGAGATCGCCCATCAGGTGCGCGGCTGCTTGCTCTGCCAGGCCTCGGCCTCGGCCTTGTCGTCGATCGCGGTCGGCCGCGACAAGGCCGGCATAGCAGCCATCCGCCACGACGCCGAAAAGGCGATCGGGCGCGAGGAAGGAGAGGCCGGCGAGCCGTTCGCGGCCTTCGCGCCGGTGAAGTCGCACAAGTCGCGACAGGAGTGCGTTCTTCTGCCTTTCGAAGCGTTACAGGAAGCGCTGACCTAAAAGCACAGTGTCATCCCGAGCGCAGCGAGGGACCTTTAAGGCAACAGTAAAGGTCCCTCGCTGCGCTCGGGATGACAATTTTCCGCCCCGGTTGTGTCACAGTCGGCGCTCACGGTGCGCGTGCATCGACCGGGAGAGCTCATGCACCACCTTTTGTTTTCGATCGTCGCCTTACTCGGGCTTTTCGTGGCGCCGACGCTTGCCGCCGCGCAGGATCTCCTGCTCAAGCGCGTGATGCTATCGTCGGGCGGGCTGGGATATTTCGAGTACGAAGCCACCGTCGACGGCGACGCCACGCTCAAGCTCACCGTGTCGCTGCCCCAGGTCGACGACGTGCTGAAAAGCCTGGTGGTCTATGACGACAAGGGCGGCGTCGGCGGCCTCAGCCTGCCGGGGCGTGAGCCTCTGGCCCAGGCCTTCAAGGATCTGCCGTTCGACCAGGACTCGCTTGGCTCTCCCGCCGATCTTTTGGCCACGCTCAAGGGCGCGGAGATCACGGTCGGCGGCAGCCGCGCGATCACCGGCCGCATCGTGTCGGTCCAGGACGAGACCGTCACCACGAACGACGGCAAAGCTACAACCAAGCGCACGCGGATCACGTTGCTCACCGATCGCGGCCTGCAGCAGTTCATTCTCGAGGACGCCGAGAACCTGCAATTCACCGACTCAGCCTTGCGCGACAAGGTCGCCCAGGCCCTGCTCGCCATCCAGACCAACCGCGCCAAGGACGCGCGTACCCTCGAACTGTCGGCGCGTGGCCAGGGCAAGCGCACGGTGCGCGTGGCCTACATCGTCGAGGTGCCGGTGTGGAAGGCGTCGTACCGCTTGACCCTGCCGGGCGATCCGGCGGCGCCGCGCGCAGCCTTGCAGGGCTGGGCGACGGTCGAGAACCTGAGCGGCCAGGACTGGAAGGACATCGAGCTCACGCTAGTTTCGGGCCGCCCTGTGGCGTTCCACCAGGCGCTCTACGAGGCCTACTACGTCAAGCGCCCCGAGATCCCCGTCGAGGTCGCCGGGCGGCTGATGCCGGGCGTCGACCGCGGCGGCGTGGAGGCCGCCGCCAAGGCGGCACCCCCACCACCGCCGGCGCCCGCCGGGGCACCGCAGTACCGGCCGCAGCAGGAACGCGCTCTGGCCGCGACAGCCGCTCCGCCGCCCGTCGCCGGCGCCGCCGATCAGGTCGAGGCCACCGATGCCGCGACCCAGGTCGTCTTCAAGGTTCCGCGCGCCGTAAGCGTCAACAATGGCCGCACGCTCTCGATCCCGATCATCGACCGCCAGGCGCCCGCCGAGCGGTTGGCGCTCTATCAGGCCGAGACGGCGGCGCGCAATCCGCTGGCCGCCATCCGCCTGACCAACGACGGCGACAGCGGCTTGCCGCCCGGCATCATCACCCTCTACGAGCGCGACAAGGCGGGCTACGTGGCTTATGTCGGCGATGCCCGGCTGTCGGGCTTCCCGGTCGGCGAGACACGGCTGTTGGCCTATGCGCTCGACGAGAAGATCACCATCGAGCGCGACGCGGCCCAGACCGACCGCATCGCCACCGGCACGATCGCGCAAGGCGCGCTGCGCCTCTCGCGCGTCATCCGCCAGACCATGACCTATCGCGTGCGCGGCCCCGCCAAGGAGCAGCGGCTGCTCATCGTCGTGCAACGCCGGCTGCCGGGCTGGACGCTGGTCAAGCCCGACGCCAAGAGCGTCGAGCTGAGCGAGGGCAACTACCGAATCCCGTTCCAGCTGCCCGGCGGCGACCAGACCCAGACCTTCGAGGTCGTGCAGGAGCAGACCCAGCAGCAGGAGTTGCGCCTGGTCGATACCGCGGCCGACCAGATCCGCGTCTACGCCCAGACCCGCGAGTTCGACGACAAGACGCGCGCGGCGCTCGTCAACGTGCTGCATCTCCAGGGTGCAGTCGCCGAAGCCCAGCGCAAGGTGACGCAGGCTGACGCCGATCGCCAGCAGATCGTGCAGGAGCAGGCGCGCCTGCGCGACAACCTTGCGCGCGTGCCGGCCAACAGCGACCTGCAACGGCGCTACCTCGCCACGCTCGACAAGCAGGAGACCGAGCTCGAGGCGATCGCCAAGCGCCGGGCCGACGCCGAGAGAGCCGTCGAGGCCGCGCGCGAGGCGCTGCGGAGCTACGTGGCGCAGCTGGGGTAGTCTTGCCGGACCGCGGGCCTCCAGGCCCGCTCATGGCTGGGGGCGCGCGACTCCAGTCGCGCGTCTTCGTCAGCGCCATAGCATGATCGCGCCACTGAAGTGGCGCGCTCCCAGCAAAGAGGCAGAGGCGGGCCTGGACAGGGGAAACGACCTGATCGCAAACTTGGTCCCAATCGCGAACGGGGTTCGCCCTGCTGTTTCCGACGGCTGGGCGGCGTGCGCGCTTCGGCAGGTTGCACAATCGAAAGGTCGCCGGAGCGCGATGGCCGGGCCATGCGTGCCAAGGTGCGCGCACGCTGCGTCGAATAACGGACTCGCAGACCATCTATGGGAGACCAAAGGCAGAACGAACACACGATGTTGACTGCCGCGAAACGTTGATCCTGCTGCAACGGATGCCTCGTTGCCCTCGTTGAGTCCGCGCTTGAGAGGGGGTTCGGGAGGGAAGTTTCAGCATGGCCGCACGTCCATCGTGGGAAGGGCATCTTCGCCTCTCGCTCGTGACCTGTCCGGTCGCCCTGTGGCCGGCGACCTCGGAAGCCGACACCGTTCGCTTCAACCTGATCAACCCCAAGACCAACAACCGCATTCGGATGCAGACCGTCGACGCCGGTACGGGCGAGGAGGTCTCGCGCAGCGAGCTGGTCAAGGGCTTTCAGGTCGCCAAGGGCGAATACGTCCTGTTCGACAAGGAAGAGCTCGACACGGTGAAGCTCGAATCGACCCGCATCATCGATATCGAGAAGTTCGTGCCGCGCGCCTCGATCGACCGCCTCTATTGGGATACGCCGTACCATCTCGTCCCGGCAGGCAAGACCGGCATCGAAGCCTATGCCGTCATCCGCGCGGCCATGGCCAGGCAGAGCATGGTGGCCATCGGGCGGCTGGTGATGAGCACCCGCGAACGCAACTGCGCCATCGAGATCGAGGAGGGCGGGCTCGTGCTCACCACCCTGCGCACGGCGGAGGAGGTCCGCGGCGTCAACGAGGTCGTGCTGCCCGACTTGCCGAAGCCCGAGCCCAGGATGCTGCAGATCGCGGAGAAGATCGTCGAGCAGCAGTCCGGAAACTTCGATCCCAGTGAGTTTCGCGACCGCTACGAGGACGCCTTGCGTTCCCTGATCGAGGAGAAGCGCAAGGGTAAGCCGGTCAAGCCGGCGAACGACGACACTAAGGTCGTCGACCTCATGGCCGCCCTCAAGAAGAGCCTCGAAACCGGCGGAAGCGACAGGCGCGAGCGCGCCGAGCGGTTCGTGGCCGCCAAGGCCACGCCCAAGAAGGCCGGCGGCCGGACGCGGGCGGCGTGACATGGCCGAGCTTTTTCAGGAACTCGAAACGGCCATGCGCAAGGTCATCGTTGCGCGCGACCGGCTGAAGGCGGCGTCGCCGGAGTCACCCGAGTATCAGGCGACCAAGATGGAATATCTGGAAGCGACCGTCCATCATCTCGCCGTGCTGGCCATCGCGCAGTCGCGGCAGTACGAGGACTTGTCCGAGGAAGTCACCGAGCTGCGCGCGCGCGTGAACGGCCTGCGGCCGATGGTGCATTGATGGGCAGCCAGCATCCACTGCCGCCGAGCGCGCCGCATGTTTTCGAGAGCCGCCCCGATCCGCGCGACCGGCTGGGACAGCTCCACGCCGATCGGCGTGAGGCGAAGGCGCAGCTCCGCGAAGTCCTGGAGCGCCTTGCCGAACGGCACGGCATTTCGCAAAAGGATATCAACTACGCGATCGACGGCTACGCCGACGACATGCTCTCGGATCTTGTCTATTCGGTAGAGCGGGATCTTGAGCACCAAAGCGAAGCGGGAAGTGAGCCTTGACCGCACATTCGGCCGATACGGAAGCCGCGCAGCGTCGCGGAAGGTGTTGCCGGGTGCACTGGCGAGGTTGAAATATCCGATGCCGCTATGAACTGGGCCCGGTCCTGGTCGTCCTATAGTGCGGACCGGCGCTCTGGTCTACTTCACCTGTTCGCAAGTGCCGACCGCCAGTGTGGAACCCCATGCAAAGGTGAACCGGACGGGTTCATTCCAAGTACGGATATGAACCACTGTAATGGTCTCGGTAATGGTCCCGCTCGATGATCCATGGTCTGTTCTAAACAATACCCAGTCGTTTCGCTTGCTGCCTCGCTGACTTACAACGTAGTCCGAGGCCTGCCTGGTTATTGTGAACAGGTCCCCAACCACTTTGGCTGTCGGCATATCGGTGATTAACACATCGATCCGATGATCGACGAATTGCTTCTCGAAGTTTGATTTGGTTGGGTTGTCGCTCTCGGCGGTCTCATACACTGCCTTGAACGTGCAATGGAAAGTGGCAGCCTCTTGGGCCCGCGCCGGAAATGAGACCAGCAGCGTTATTGCCAAATGGGCAAGCCCGTGGAGCCGCGACATGCTTATCACCCTTGCAACTGAGAGAGACTATCACGAGCCGACATTGGGAAGTAAGTGCACCCGAAGGCTCACTTGGCACGGTCGGATTTATCGCCCCTCGGAGCCGCCACCGCCACGCGGGCTGGCATGTCTGCCAAAAGGGATCAGCGACGTGCCCAAGGTACCGCGGCCCGCTGCGGCGACGGATCGTTTGTCTGAAATCATACGGTTGTCGTTCGGTGGGTCACCGTTGGCTGTAGGGGTCTGACGGCATTGCCGACCGACCTGAAGACGACGCTGTTGCTCGGCATGCTTTGGCCCCGCACACGGGAAGAGCCTTCGTACGGTTTCAGACCATCTGAGATTGCTTGAAACATTATCGACAGTCGGTTCGTTTCGTTCCCGATGTCCAAGGAGGCCTAAGGCGGTGTTGCGCCACCGCGCCGTGAGGACGCGGCTGGGACCACGTCCTTGCCTGTGGTCGCACCGCACCGGGAACCAATGGAGGGAATTGTCGATGTCCGTATCCGACACACCGCGCAATCGCGGCAATGCTGATGCCCCGCATATGAGCCCGGTCACTCCAGCCGAGGATGTTCGCAGCATTGCCATCAACGATATATCCTGGGGTGCAGTGTTGGCTGGGGTCGTCGTTGCACTTGTTGCCCAGCTGATCTTGAACATGATCGGGATCGGCATCGGTGCCTCGACGCTCGATCCAGGTGCGGGCCCGAATGAAAATCCCTCTGCTCAGGGCTTTTCGATAGGCGCCGGGATCTGGTGGACGGTCTCGGGTATCGTTGCCTCACTTGCCGGCGGCTATGTCGCAGGCCGGCTGTCGGGCAAGCCCAAGCCATCGACGACAAGCTGGCACGGC
>Ga0193726_1000415_pt1 | contig 46504 bp, 41 predicted proteins | sample H2c1metaG_FD_144928 | JGI IMG/M metagenome (GOLD analysis project Ga0193726, IMG submission 144928) | Soil microbial communities from a riparian zone of the East river system, Colorado, United States - H2c1 | ecosystem: Environmental > Terrestrial > Soil > Riparian zone | place: USA: East River... | reverse complement strand
GCGTTTTTGTAATTGGCGACCCCGTGGCATCCATAACAGGTGTAGAACTTTTTCTCGCCCTGGGCGGGATCGCCGGCCGCATGCGCGCCCAGTGACAAACTCAAAAAAAGCGCCGCGCCTGCGATCCGACCTACGGGATTCAATCGAGAAAGCATCTAGTTCTCCGAGCCTTCAGGGGTTCAATGAAGTGCGCTGATGTTAAAGAGTGGGCGGGCAAATTGCCACTGATAGCGGCCCGACATCGGGATTTGCCCGCGGGCACTATAAAACGTTCGCCAAATCCTGCAGCAGGTTGGCATCGGTAGGCTTGGTCCCGGCCGGATATCTGCAATTCACCCGGCCGTCGCGATCGATGAGAAATTTTTCAAAATTCCACTCGATGTCGCCCGGAAAGCCGTTTTCCGGCGCCGTCAGCCACGCATACAGCGGATGGCGGCGGGGGCCGTTGACCTCGATTTTCGCCGACAGGGGAAAAGTCACCCCGAAATTGACGGCGCAGAATTCTTGAATTTCCGATGGCGTGCCGGGTTCCTGTGCGCCGAACTGATTGCAGGGAAAACCGATGACGGTGAAATTCTTGGATTTCAGTTCCTGGTAAAGGTCCTGAAGGCCCGCATATTGCGGCGTATACCCGCACCGGCTGGCGACGTTCACCGCCAATGCCGCCTTGCCCCGCAAGCCTTCCAGGATATTGGCGCCGCCGTCGAGCCCCGGCACCAGAAAATCGTAAAAACTGTTCATCGCATGCCCTTTAGGTGGCGCGTGCCGCTTACGCAGCGCGATCGCGCTTCTTCAGATGCACCAGCAGCAGTGAAACCGCGGCCGGCGTCAGTCCCGGAATTCGCGCAGCCTGTCCCAGGGTTTCAGGACGCACCTTGCCGAGTCGCTCGCGCGCCTCGTTCGACAGTCCACCGACCTGTGAATAGTCGATATCGGCGGGCAGGCGCAATTCTTCTTGGGCGTGCTGGCGCTCGATCTCATCGCTTTGGCGCTGCAAATAGCCCGAATATTTCGCCTGCACCTCGACCTGCAGCTTCACCTGTTCGCTCAAGCGTTCATCATCATGCCAATCGGCCGCCGCCATCGGCACGACACCTTGCAAATCGTCGTAGGAAATCTCCGGCCGACGCAATAAATCAAAGGCATGGGCCTCTCGCGACAGCGGCGCACCCAGTTTGCCGAGCAATGCCGCATCGACTTGAAACGGGTGCACAACGGCGCGCTCGAGCCGATCGATCTCATGGTCGACCATGGCGCGCTTGCGCTGAAAGAATTCCCAGCGTGAATCGTCAACCAATCCAAGCTCCCTTGCCTGCGGCGTCAGGCGCAGATCCGCATTGTCTTCGCGCAAAGACAGGCGATATTCGGCACGGCTGGTGAACATCCGGTACGGCTCGGTTGCGCCACGCGTGATCAGATCATCGACCAGTACGCCCAAGTAGGCTTCACTGCGCTTCGGGCACCAGGACGCGCGCTCCTGAACCCGAAGCGCCGCGTTTAAGCCTGCGAGCAACCCTTGCGCGGCGGCTTCCTCGTAGCCGGTGGTGCCGTTGATCTGGCCGGCGAAATACAGGCCGGAGAGGAATTTGCTTTCGAGGCTGGACTTCAAATCGCGCGGATCGAAAAAATCATATTCGATGGCGTAGCCGGGCCGGGTGATGTGCGCGTGCTCGAATCCTGCGATGGTGCGCACGAATTCGTACTGCACATCGAAGGGCAGGCTGGTGGAGATGCCATTGGGGTAGATCTCGCACGTATCCAGGCCTTCGGGTTCAACGAAGATCTGATGCGAAAGCTTGTCGGCGAAGCGCACGACTTTGTCCTCGACCGACGGGCAGTAGCGTGGGCCGATGCCCTCAATCACACCGCTGAACAGCGGCGAGCGCGCGGTGGCGGCGCGAATGATGTCGTGAGTGCGTTCGTTGGTCGCGGTGATGTGGCAGGGGAGCTGTCGTGGATGCGCCGCGCGCGTGCCGAGGTACGAAAAAACCGGCCGCGGATCATCGCTGTGCTGCACGCGCAGCGCGGAGAAATCGATGCTGCGCCCGTCGATGCGCGGCGGCGTGCCGGTCTTCAATCGTCCGACGCGCAAATTCAATTCGCGCAGGCGCGATGCCAGCCTCAGGGAAGCTGGGTCACCGGCACGGCCGCCGGAGTGGCTCGTCAGGCCCACATGAATTTTGCCGCCTAAGAACGTGCCCACGGTCAGCACCACGGCGCGCGACAGGAATTCGATGCCGCTCAAGGTAACGACACCCACGACGCGTTCGCCTTGCATCAAGAGATCGGCCGCTTCCTGTTGAAACAGCGACAAATGAGGTTGGGACTCGAGGATGCGGCGAATCGCACGCCGGTACAGCTGTCGATCCGCCTGCGCACGGGTGGCTCGCACGGCCGGTCCCTTGCTGGCGTTCAACGTACGGAACTGGATGCCGGCCTCATCCGTCGCGCGCGCCATCGCGCCGCCGAGCGCGTCAATTTCTTTGACCAGATGGCCCTTGCCGATGCCGCCGATCGCCGGGTTGCAGCTCATTTGTCCCAAGGTCTCGATGCTGTGCGTGAGCAGCAGCGTGCTTTGCCCTAAACGGGCAGCCGCGAGCGCCGCTTCGGTGCCGGCATGACCGCCCCCGATCACGATGACGTCGTATTCCTTCGCAAAACGCATGACGCTGAATCTACTCGATTTTTTGAGCTGGGCGCGTACTCTAATCCTATGCTTGAAAAAGCACCAGGGAACCATTGGTGCGCTTCTGCGAACTAAGCAATGATGAGCCCGGATCGTTCGAACCGTCCCGCCGCCCGCGATCCCGCCGGCCGCGCCGCGTTGCGGACAGAACCCGGCCGCGATGGCGGCGGCGCGGGGATCACAGCGGCCGCCGTGATCGTCGCGCTCGTGCTGGGAATGATCGGCATTTTCGACGTCGCAGCCGGCGCGGCGCCGCAGATCGGCCAGGCCGCCCCGGACTTCACCGCCGTGGACAGCCAGGGCAATTCAGTTCAGCTGCGTTCGTATCGCGGCAAAACCATTGTTCTGGAATGGACCAACGCCGACTGCCCGTACACGCGCAAGCATTACACCAGCAGCAACATGCAAAGTGTGCAGGCCCTGGCACAACAAAACGGCGTGGTGTGGCTGACAGTGATTTCTTCGGCGCCCGGCAAGCAAGGCTACGTGAATGGCCCGGCCGCGGATGCGCTGACGCAGTCGCGCAAAGCGGTCCCCGCCGCGGTGCTGCTGGACCCTTCGGGTGCGGTCGCGCGCTTGTATGCGGCCAAGACCACGCCGCATCTGTTCGTCATCGACAAGAACGGGGCTCTGCAGTACATGGGCGGCATGGATAGCATTGCGACCACGGATGAGGCGGACATTGCGCGCGCCGAGCCCTATCTTAAGGAAGCGATGCTGGCAGTGGTCCAGGGTAATCCCGTGCCGCGCGCTGTGACCAAACCCTACGGCTGTTCCATCAAGTACTAGGGCTGTTCCATCAGGTACAGGGCCGCACACAGCGTCAGTCGGCGCGGCTGAACAGGTATAGTTCGCCGCATGATTCGTCCTGCCATTCCTGCCGATCGCCAAGCCCTCGAGGCACTGCAACTGCGCGCATCGATGGGCAATGCGGGCGACCGCGAGGCATTGGCGCGGCATCCGGATGCCCTCGATCTGCCGGTTGAGCAGATCATGGCCGGTGGCGTGTTCGTTCTGGAGCAAGACGGCGCCGTGGTTGGCTTTTCCGCGATCCTATCGCGCGAAGACGGCGACACGGAGCTCGACGCACTGTTTGTCGAGCCTGGTATTCAGCGCCAAGGCATCGGCAAAAGGCTGGTGCAACATTGCGCCGAGATTGCGCGCTCGAAGGGGTCGACCACCTTGCATGTGATCGGCAATCGCCACGCGGAACAGTTTTATCTCGCCTGCGGGTTTCGCATCATCGGCAGCTTCGACACTCGATTCGGGCCCGGGCTGCTGATGCGCCTGCCGCTGTAATCATTCCACCGTGACAGGAATTCCGGCGAATTTGCCGGCCCATTTTTTGGGTCCGGTTTCGTGCACCGACTCACCGTTCGCGCTCACCGCCACCGTGACCGGCATGTCCTTGACGTCGAACTCGTACACCGCTTCCATGCCGAGTTCCGGAAACGCAATGATGCGGCTGGAGCGAATGGCATTCGAGACGAGAAAGGCCGCCCCGCCGACCGCTATCAAATAGGCGGAACGGTGCTTCGCAATGGAGGCGACCGTTTCAGGCCCACGCTCGGCCTTCCCCACCATCGCCAGCAGCCCTGACTTGCCGAGCATGGTGTCGGTAAATCGATCCATGCGATTGGCGGTGGTTGGACCCGCCGGCCCCACGACTTCAGTGCCCACCGGATCCACGGGCCCGACGTAGTAAATCACGCGGCCGGTGAAATCCAAGCCATCGGGCAGAGGCTTGCCCGCCTCCAGCAATGCGCAGATGCGCTTGTGCGCGGCGTCGCGGCCCGTCAGCAGCTTGCCGGACAACAGCAACTGTTCGCCCGGCTTCCAAGTCGCGATCTCGCTTTGAGTCAGACCATCGAGCGCCACCCGGCGCGCACCGGCAGCCGCTGACCACTCAACCTTGGGCCACAGATCGAGATCCGGCGGCGTCAGCACGGCGGGGCCGGTGCCGTCCAGCGTGAAATGGATATGGCGGGTCGCGGCGCAATTGGGAATCACGGCCACGGGCAACGATGCTGCGTGCGTTGGATAGTCCAAAACCTTGACGTCGAGCACGGTGGTCAGGCCGCCCAAACCTTGCGCGCCGATGCCGAGAGCGTTGACGCGTTGGTATATTTCAAGCCGCAGCTCCTCCAGCGGCGTCTTAGGGAAGCGAGCGATCAGATCGCCGATGTCGATGGGATCCATGAGCGATTTCTTGGCGAGCAGCATGGCCTTCTCGGCGCTGCCGCCGATGCCCACCCCCAGCATTCCCGGCGGACACCAGCCCGCTCCCATCTCGGGCACCATTTCCAGCACCCAGTCGGCAACGGAATCCGAAGGGTTCAACATCGCAAACATGGATTTGTTTTCGGAGCCGCCGCCTTTTGCGGCGACTGTGATCTCGACTTGGGCTCCCGGAACCATTTCGGTATGGATGACGGCCGGCGTGTTGTCTTTCGTGTTGCCGCGCTTGAATGCCGGATCCGACACGATGGAGGCGCGCAACTTGTTTTCGGGGTTGAGATAGGCTCGGCGCACGCCTTCGTTGATCATCGATTCGAGATCGTGCTGCGCGTCCCATGAGACGCCCATGCCCACTTTGACGAACACCACCACGATGCCGGTGTCCTGGCAGATCGGCCGATGACCCTCGGCGCACATGCGCGAGTTGGTGAGAATCTGCGCGATGGCATCGCGCGCCGACGGGCTCTGTTCAATCGCGTACGCGCGCCCCATGGCACGGATGAAATCCGGCGTGTGATAGTAAGAAATGTACTGCAGAGCGTCGGCAACGCTCGCAATCACATCCGCTTCGCGAATGACGGTCATGGCATAACTTAAGCGAAAGTCCAACTGTGCCGCAAATCTACCAAGATATGGCGGGCGCGGGGAGCGAATCCCATACAATCGCGTTAAGTCGGAGGTGGCATGCGGCAGGGATGGGTGGCGCTCGTGTGGGTCGGTATTTGCGCAAGCGCGGGTTGGGCGCGTGCGGCCCTTGCCGAGGATGCGGCGACGGTGCCTCTGACGGAATGCCGGCTCGAGCATCCGCTGTATTTGACCGACATTCCCGCGCGCTGCGGGACATTGCGCGTGCCGGAAGATCGCGAGCATCCGAAGGGCGGATCGATAGCCCTGAAAGTGGCCGTGGTGCCGGCGCTCAATCGGCGCAGCACGGAAGCGCCGATGTTCCTGCTGGCAGGCGGTCCCGGGCAAAGCGCGATACAGGTGTACGTGGCCTTGAGCGGTGCGTTCGCGCGGATCAACCGCAATCACGCCATCGTGCTCTTGGACCAGCGCGGCACGGGCGACTCCAGTCCCCAGTCCTGCGAATATCCCGAGGAGTGGCAGCAGCCCGCGGATCCGATGCCGGCGCTGCGCAAGGCAACCGGGGACTGTCTCGCCAAGCTCAAGCCGCGAGTACGTTTCTACACCACCAGCGTCGCCGTTCGCGATCTCGACGAGGTGCGGGCGGCGTTGGGGTACGAGCAGATCGATTTATACGGCGCATCGTATGGCACGCGGGTCGCGGAGCTCTATATGCGCCGTTACCCCGCACGCGTGCACGCGGTCATTTTGGACGGCGTGACATATCCGGAACAAATCATCGGCGTGGAGACGCCGCAGGATGGCGAGAACGCGTTGAATCTCATCGTGACGCGCTGCCGGCAAGCACCCGACTGCGCCGCGAGGTATCCGGACTTGCAGCAGGATTTGGAGTCATTGCTGCGGCAATTCGGTCCGCAAAAAGTCATGGTGACGATCGACGATCCGAATAGCGGGCTGCCGCTGGAGATCGAGTTCAACCACAGAATTTTGGGCGCCGCTCTGCGGTTCCTATCGTACAGCGCCATGCAGGCCTCGTTGCTGCCCGCCCTGATTCATGAAGCGGTGCATGGCAAGCTGCGCCCGCTGGCATCTCAATCCATCATGAACGCGCGGCAGATCGGCGATCAGTTGGCGAACGGCATGCAGTACAGCGTGATTTGCAGCGAGGATGAGCCATTTTTCACCGCTGCGAACATCGACCGAGCCGCCATGGCGAGGACCTACCAAGGCACGGAGCTGGTGGATGCCCTGCATGAAATCTGCAAACTATGGCCGCGCGGCCCGGTGGACGCGGATTTGCACGCTCCCCTGCACAGCGATATTCCGACGCTGTTGTTGTCCGGCGAGGCTGACCCGGTGACGCCGCCCGCCGATGCCGAACGCGCGGCGCTTGGGCTGACTCAGCATCGACACCTGGTATTGAAGGGCGAAGGTCACGGTCAATTGAACACCGGCTGCGTGCCGCGGCTGATGGCGGAATTTCTGGACAGCGCGGCGCCCGACAAGCTCGATGCCACCTGCCTCGAGCAGCACACGCCGGAGCCGTTTTTCTTGAGCATGACGGGTCCCGCGCCGTGATCGAGGCGATGGCCTTATCCAAGCGCTTCGGCAGCATCGAGGCGGCGAAGGATGTGTCCTTCATCGCGCGCGACGGCGAAATCACCGGCTTGCTGGGCGCCAATGGTGCCGGAAAATCCACCTGTCTGCGCATGCTGTACGGCGTTCTGACGCCGGACGGCGGCAAGGCATGCATCGACGGCATCGACATCCGCGGCGAAACCTCCAAGGCACGCGCCCACCTGGGCGTGCTGCCGCACGCGGCGGGGCTGTACAACAATCTCACCGCGCGCGAGAACATTCGCTATTTCGGTTCGTTGCATGGCATGACGGCGCAGCGCCTGGCATCACGCACGGCCGAACTATCAGTCGCCCTGGGGATGGATGGCTTCATCGAACGGCGCGCGAAAGGCTTCTCGCAGGGCCAGCGCATCAAGGTGGCCCTGGCCCGCGCGTTGGTTCACGACCCCGGCAACGTCGTGCTGGACGAGCCCACCAACGGACTCGATGTGATGGCGATACGCAATTTGCGCGAAATGCTGTTGGCCTTGAAGGGCCAAGGCCGGTGCGTGCTGTTCTCCTCGCATGTCATGCAGGAAGTGGCGGCGCTGTGCGATCGGGTGGTCATCATCGGCCGGGGCCAGGTGTTGGCGGACGCCACGGTGCGGGAAATTCGCGAACGCAGCGGCGCCGCGACCCTGGAAGAAGCGTTTTTGCAGGTGCTTGGGGACACGGAAGGCGTGAGCTGAATGCGCACGCTGTTCATCGTTTTCGCCAAAGAATTTCTGGAAAACCTGCGCGACCGGCGCACGCTGCTGTCGGCGCTGCTGTTTGGCCCCTTGTTTGGCCCGATCCTTTTTGGCCTGATGGTCTCGCGCATGCTGGAGCAGAGCGTGGTTGAGTCGAACGTGCCCTTGAAGCTCACGATCTCCGGAAGCCACTACGCGCCGGGGCTCACGCAGTATCTCAGGGCGCGCGGCGTCGAACTCACCGTTAGCGAACTGTCGGAGAATGAGGCGCGCGCGGCCGTGCGCGGCGGCGGTTCCCAAGTTGTGCTGCTGGTGCCCGAGGAGTATCCGCGGCTGTTTACTGAGGCCAAGCCGGCGCCCATTTTGCTGTTTGCGGACAGCGCCGATTCGCAGACCCGCAAAGTTGCGGATCGGGCACGGGGGCTGCTGGGGACTTACAGCAGCACGATCGCGCAATTGCGGCTGCAGATGCGCGGTGTCAGCCCGCTGTTGTCGCTCCCGGTCGCCGTCAATGAGGTCGATGTGGCGACTCCCACCGGCCGCGCAGTGGTGGTGTTGGGTTTCATGACCTACTTCGTGCTGTTTGCGCTGCTGATGGGCGGGCTGTACCTGGCCATTGATTCCACGGCGGGTGAACGCGAACGCGGCTCGCTGGAGGCGTTGTTGAGCTTGCCGGTGGCGCGCTCGGCATTGGTGGGCGGCAAGATACTGGCGACCTGCGCCTATATGTGCATTTCGCTTGGGCTTAGCCTGACGGCATTCGTTTGCGTATTTCGCTTCGTGCCGCTGGAGCGCATCGGCATGAGCGCCAATTTGGGCCTGCGAACAGCGCTGATTTTCTTTGCGATCTGTTTGCCGTTCGTGCCGCTGGGCGCCACGCTGATGACCTTGGTTGCCTCGTTCACACGCACCTACCGCGAGGCACAAACCTATCTGACCAGTGTGCTGCTGGTTCCCACATTGCCGATTGCCTTTGCCAGCATCTATTCGCTGAAAACAAAGAGTTCGCTGATGTTCATTCCCTCTTTGAGCCAACATTTACTGATGACCAGCGTGCTCAAGGATGAACCGATTTTATTGCCCGATGTTCTGGTGTCCGCCGCGGCGTCACTCGGGCTGGCGCTGCTGCTGTTCATTCTCACCGCGCGTCACTGGCGGCGCGAAACCATGCTGGGATGAAACTCATTATTAGATGATCGCTCTAATAATGTGAGTTAGCACCTACACACCACTAAGGGGAATCCTGTATAGGCGTGCACTTTCGCCTATGCAATACTCGTCGAGTCGCGTCATTTGTCTACGGGGGTATTTGGCATGGAAGACTCCTCGAGGATGGGCATCGTAGCTTTCTTGGTGATAATGACGGTTTCCGCGGCCACGATGTTGTGGCTATTTTGGCGCTTTCCTCTCATGACAGCCATCATCACGTTGGGCGTGTTGGCCGTTCTGGGTGTGCTTGCGCGGCTGGCTCGCTCGATCGATGTGGACCTGACTGACCGGGATCGCACCGAACAGCGGATCTAAATGTCGGCAAACGCCGACAACGTGCAGTTCTTGCGCGTTTGAGCTCGCTTCTCCCCATTTTTCGTCAGGCTGAGGCCTACTTGCCGATACAGAAGCTGCTGAAGATTTCCCCCAGCAAGTCATCGCTGCTGAACTCGCCGGTGATCTCTCCCAACGCAAGCTGCGCACGCCGCAACTCTTCGGCGCAAAGCTCGAGGGCGCGGGTCTCCGTCAATGTCTGGGCAGCCAGTTCAACGCCAGCTTTAGCCCGCCGTAGTGCGTCCAGATGACGGCGCCGGGCCGACAGTGCGCCGGACTCACCGCTTACGTACCCGGCGCGGGTCTTGAGGTGCTCGCGCAGTAGCGAAACGCCCTCGCCGGTCTTGGCGCTCAAGAAAATTTGCGGGGGATCGTGCGATTCGTCGGCGCGCGGCGCCTCGCCGCTCATGTCAATTTTGTTGAACACCAAGGTGACCGGAACGTCCGGCGGCAATTCTTGGAGCTCCGTGCGCCAATCCAGGGGCGGGGCGGCGGCATCCAACATGTAGAGCACGCGATCGGCCCGGCCGAGTTCGTTCAAGGCGCGGCGCACGCCTTCAGCCTCGATCACATCGGCGGCGGCGCGCAGTCCCGCCGTGTCGATCAAGTTCAAAGGCAGTCCATCCAGATGTACCTGCTGGCGCAACACGTCGCGGGTGGTTCCCGGCTGATCGGTCACAATGGCGATCTCATCGCCGACGAGGTTGTTGAGCAGGCTGGATTTTCCGGCATTGGGTTTGCCTGCGATGACGACGTTGAAGCCCTCGCGCAGCAGCGCGCCTTGGCGCGCCGCCGCCGTGATGGAGTCGAAGCCGGTCAAAATATTCGCCATGCGGCCGCCGAGCACGCTGCCCGGCAGAAACTCCAGTTCTTCATCGGGAAAATCGATGGCCGCCTCCACCAAGGTGCGCAGCTCGGTGATCTGCGCCTGCAGCGCATTGATGCGTGCCGAGAACTCCCCTTGCATGGAGCGCACCGCCGCGCGCGCCGCCGCCGTGGTCCCGGCATCGATCAGATCGGCGATGGCTTCCGCTTGCGCGATGTCGATTTTGCCGTTCAAAAAAGCACGTTCGCTGAACTCGCCCGGTCTTGCCAGGCGGCATCCCAGTTCGAGCAGCCGCTTCAGCAATAAATCCACAATGAGCGCGCCACCATGGCCTTGAAGCTCCAAGACATCCTCGCCGGTATAGGAGGCGGGGGCGGGAAAGTACAACGCCAGTCCCCGGTCCAGGGGTTCGCCGTTGCTGCCGCGAAAGTTCGAGACCTGAGCCAGCCGGGGCGTCGGGATAAACCCTAGAATTTCTTCGGCGATGCGCGGCACGTCAGGCCCGGATACGCGTATCACCCCGACCGCGCCGCGCCCGGGAGCGCTGGCGATGGCGGCGATGGTATCGGGAGAAGCCACGGAATTTTACCTGTCTGGGTATTGCGCTAGCTGCGCTGCTTCGCAGCCTCTGTCTCGACCACTTGATTCACGCGCCACTGCTGCGCGATCGACAGCACCGTGTTCGTGAGCCAGTAGAGCACCAGTCCCGACGGGAACCACGCCATCATGCCGGTCATGATCAGCGGCATGAACTGCATGATCTTGGCCTGCATGGGATCCGGGGGCGCGGGGTTTAATTTGAATTGCGCGAACATGGCGCTGCCCATGAGCAGCGGCAACACGAAGTACGGATCTTTCGAAGACAGATCATTGATCCAGAGCAAGAAGGGCGTCTGGCGCATTTCCACGCTCTCCAAGAGCACCCGATAGAACGAGATGAACACGGGAATCTGTACCACCATCGGCAGACAACCCGCCAGCGGATTTATTTTTTCCTTCTTGTACAGCTCCATCATGGCGCGGCCCAGCTTCTCGCGGTCGTCCTTGAAGGTTTCCTGGATCTGCTTCATGCGCGGCCCCACGGCACGCATCTTGGCCATGGAACGGCCGCTCGCCTGGCTCAAGGGGTAGAACAGCAGTTTGATCAGTGCCGTGACGATGATGATCGACCAGCCCCAATTCCCAATGAGCTTGTGCACATAGTTCAGTCCGGTAAAAAGCGGCTGGGCCAGTACCGTCAATATGCCGAAGTCGACGGTGCGCTCCAAGTTCCTGCCCAGCGCCGCCAACTGCGATTGCAATTTCGGACCCACAAATAACTCTTCGTGAAACTGCACCTTGGCGCCTGCGGCAACCTCGGTCATGGGTCCCGTGGCGCTCACCAGGTATTCGTTATTGCGCACCTGCAACTGATACTGGTAGGGCGAATTGGCGGGCGGCACGACGGCCGCGACAAATTGATGCTGCAATGAGGCCAGCCAGCCGTTCGTAATGGTCGCCGCGTACTTCGCGTCCGTATCATTTTCGACGCTGAGATCTTTGGACTTTGTGCCGTCATACACGGCGGGGCCTTTGAAGGAATAGGTTTCGACATCGAAATACGATCGCGAGGCATGTTCCCAATGGCGCAGGATCTGCGCATAGGAGGCCAGTTTTCGGGGCGTTGTGCCCTCGTTCTTGACGTCGTACTCGAGGCCAATCGCGTACTGGCCGCGCGTGAAAATAAAGGTCTTGGTAACGCTCAAGCCTTGGCCGTCCGTCCAGGTCAAGGGTACGCGCAGCTCCTTGGCACCCGGCGCGAGCACGAAGGTTTTCTCAGCCGACTTCCACGTCGCCAGATGCGAAGGGGAAGCTTCGCCGGCGGTGCCGGTGAGCCCGCTCTGCAGCAGGTATCGGGTGGGCGGCGGCTCATAGCTCAAGAGCCGCACCGGAATATTCGGCGTGTCCTTGCGCTGCGGATACTCCAGCAAGTCGGCGCGATCCAACTCGCCGCCTTTCAAGTTGATGCCCACATCCAGCACGTCGGTGGTGACATGCAGTGCGACGCTCGAATTCGCTTCCGGTTCCGATGGGGCAGCGGTTCCTGCCGGAGTGCTTGCAGATGCCGCGGCGGTGGGCGGGGCGTTGGTTGGTTCAGGCGCCGCCGCGGGTGCAGCCGTTGCCGCCTGGGGCACCGAATCGCCCAGTGTGTTAGCGGGAGCGGCGGCAGGGACCGCACCGGATTGAGCCGACGCGCTCACCGCCGGCTCGTAGTCATGCAGCCACGTTTGGTAACCGAGAAATAAGATCGCGGCGAGGACGCCCCACAGCATCAGGCGGATATTAGGCATGGGTCAGTCTCTTATCCGGCACAGGGTCGTAGCCGCCTTCAGCGAATGGATGACAACGTAACAGTCGGCGCAGGCCGAGCCAGAAACCCTGCAGGATGCCGAATCGCTCGATCGCGGTATGCGCATAGCATGAGCAGCTGGGGTAGAAACGGCAGCGCGGACCCAGCATCGGACTGATGATGAGTTGATACCCGCGGATGCTCCACAAGAAAATTTGGCGCGGCTTTAGCATTGCTGCGTAATCGATTTCCAATGCTGATCGAGACTGGCGCGCAAATCCTTGAGCGTCGCCAAGCGCGCCGCTTCCCGAGCGGAGACGGTAACATCGACCGGCGGCAATGAGTGTTGGTTCAAGCGGAAGGACTCTCGTGCGAGGCGTTTGATGCGGTTGCGCGATACTGCGGTGCCGAAGGTGCGCGTCGCGATGCTCAAACCCAATCGAGGATAGCTTTCATGATTGGCCAGCACGGATAAACTAAAAAATGCATCGGCGAATTTTCTGCCGCGCCTTTTCACATCGCGAAATTCGGCCGGCTGGTGCAAACGCTTGCGCGGCTCAAACGTCAGTTTACGGATCTAGTCTGCCTAAGGAGAATGCGTTAGGGACAGAGGCGCTTGCGGCCTTTGGCGCGGCGCCGAGCCAGCAATCGACGGCCGCTCTTGGTGGCCATGCGCGCGCGAAAACCGTGGGTACGGGCACGATGTAAATTACTGGGATTAAAAGTACGTTTCATAGCGCGACTCGAGCAAAAACTACCGGTTAAATCAACGGTCTAAGCTGTTTAAGAAAGGCGGCAAGGGTACTGAGCGAGCATGGATGTGTCAATAGACAACCTCTCCCAATGAGGCCGATTTGGCCACCTTTGGCCCCCAAAAAACCGTCCTTTCAGACCCATGCCTTCGGTTAGAAAATACTTAGACGCCCCTTCAACTTGGAGCTAGACTCCCTGCCCTTTCGTTCGTTTGCCCCAATGCCCTTAAACCCTCAAGGAGAGCGCTCTTGCCGGAGTCGCTATGGAACCGCTGTCTGCGAGTGCTCGAGGGCGAGCTCCCGGAACAGCAGTTCAACACCTGGGTGCGGCCCCTGCAGGCGATCGAGCGGGATGGTGAGCTTAAACTGCTGGCCCCGAATCGCTACGTCATCGAGTGGCTGGGTCAGAACCTGCTGCCGAGGATCAGGGAACTCATTCTTGCGTTTGCCGAGGGCCTCGCCCCGGAAGTGGCGCTCGATGTGGGCACGCGCGCCGGCATCACGGTCCCTGTCGCTCCCACCGTCGCCCGGGATGACGGTGCGGCGGCGGCCAGAATGCGCAAGCTCCTCGCGCCGACGGTCCTTGGCAGCCGCATCAATTTGGATTTTACCTTCGACAGCTTCGTCGAGGGCAAAAGCAATCAGCTCGCCAAGGCAGCGGCCATTCAGGTCGCGGGCAATCCCGGCAAGGCGTACAACCCCCTGTTCATCTACGGCGGCGTGGGTTTGGGTAAAACGCACTTGATGCACGCAGTGGCCAATAAGCTCAAGGAGCGCAATTCCGAGGCGCGCCTCGCCTACGTGCATAGCGAAAGATTCGTGGGCGACATGGTGAAAGCTCTGCAGCACAACACCATCAACGATTTCAAAACCGCGTATCGATCGTTGGACTGTTTGATGATCGACGACATCCAGTTTTTTGCGGGAAAGGACCGCTCCCAGGAAGAGTTTTTCCATACCTTCAACGCGCTGCTCGAAAGCCAGCAGCAAGTGATTTTGACCTGCGACCGCTACCCCAAGGAGGTCGACGGACTCGAAGAGCGGTTGAAGTCGCGTTTCGGCTGGGGCTTGACCGTTGCGATTGAGCCGCCGGAACTCGAGACCTGTGTCGCGATCCTGATGAGCAAGGCCGCCATGACGCATGTCGATCTTCCGGAGGAAGTCGCATTTTTTATTGCCAAGCGGATTCGCTCGAACGTTCGCGAATTGGAAGGCGCACTTCGGCGCGTCGTTGCAACTTCCAATTTCACCGGCAGACCGATTACGCTGGAGTTCGCCAAGGAGGCGTTGCGGGATCTGTTGGCGTTGCAGGAAAAATTGGTCACGATCGAAAATATTCAGAAGACCGTGGCCGAATACTACAAAATCAGGATTGCGGATTTGCTGTCGAAACGTCGCAGCCGATCGATCGCTCGGCCGCGCCAAGTGGCGATGGCCTTGGCCAAGGAGTTGACCAATCACAGCCTGCCGGAGATCGGTGATGCCTTCGGCGGCCGGGATCACACCACGGTGCTGCATGCTTGTAGGCGGGTCAAGGAGTTACGCGAGACGGAGCGGCGCATCGGGGAGGACTATCTAAACCTGTTAAGAACCCTGGCGGGATAGGGTAGGAAAAACTGTGGATGACTCTGTGGATAAAGATATCCACAGTTGCATGACAGGTTGCGGACGCCCTGTGGACAAGTGTTGAGATTGTTTCGTCGGATTGTAGGATATTGATTAATAAAGTGTTTTTTGCCTTATCCACTGAAATTTGGTCCTTCATTAATCATAGTAATAATCTCTTTTAAGAATCTAAATCTAAGATTGGTAAGACGGTGAGCCCATGAAATTGACGGCAGAGCGCGAGAAATTATTGACCCCCTTGCAGGCGGTGATCGGGGTGGTGGAACGGCGCCAGACCATGCCGGTATTGGCCAATGTGCTGCTTGGCGTTCGCCAGGGGCAATTGCTCATTACAGCCACGGATTTGGAAGTGGAATTGGTGGCGGCCACGGAGGTGGCGGTCCAAGACACGGGTGACATCACTGTTCCCGGGCGGAAATTTCTGGATATTTTGCGAGCACTGCCGGAAAAGCTGTCGGTGTCATTGAGCGTGGAAGGGGAGAAAATTGTCATCAAGGCGGGCCGCAGCCGGTTTAGTTTATCGACGCTGCCGGCAGCTGATTTTCCGGTGATCGATGACATCAACGCGCAGCAAACGGTGCAACTGCCGCGTAAGGAATTATTGCGGCTGCTGGAGAAGACGCATTTTTCGATGGCGCAGCAGGATGTGCGCTACTACCTGAACGGGATGCTGTTGGAGATCGACGGACAGGTGTTGCGCGCGGTGGCCACCGATGGTCACCGTCTTGCGCTCTGCGAAACGGCGTTGGCAGTCAAGGCCAAGAACTCCCAGCAGGTCATCGTGCCGCGCAAAGGGGTGCTGGAATTGCAGCGGGTGTTGAATGACGACGGTGTCGCTGAGGTCGCGATCGGTACCAATCACGTTCGTGCGCAGATCGGCGATATTCGCTTCACATCGAAGCTGATTGACGGCCGTTTCCCGGAATATTCTCGCGTAATCCCCGCCGCGCCGGCCTCTGCCATCCGCGCGGATCGGGATGTGCTACGCCAGGCTTTGCAACGCACGGCCATCCTGTCCAACGAGAAATACCGCGGCATTCGCGTCACTGTGAAAAAGAACATGTTGACCGTGCAGGCGCATAATCCAGAGCAGGAAGAGGCTGAGGAAGAGATCGAAGTAGGCTACGAGGGGAGCGATCTGGAGGTGGGCTTCAACGTGAATTACCTGCTCGATGCCCTCGCGGCCATTGACGGCCAGGAAGTTGAACTGGGGCTCACCGACAGCAATAGCAGCTGCCTGATTCGTTCGCCGGGCAATGCCAACGCGCGCTACGTCGTGATGCCGATGAGGCTATAAGCCGTGAGCTTGGGCCGGCTGCAAGTAACGGATTTCCGCTGCTTGCAGTCGGCGGAACTCGAGCTCGATCCGCATTTCACGCTCATCAGCGGTCCCAACGCTTCGGGTAAGACCAGCTTGCTCGAAGCCATTTATGTCCTCGGCCGCGGGCGCTCGTTTCGTACCCGTCGCCTCGAACATCTGATCCGCCACGGCGTCGAGCGCTTCGTGGTCTTCGGCGAAGTCCGTACGGCACATCGCCAGGTGCCCATGGGAGTTGAGGGATCGCGGGCAGGTATCCGAGCCCAAATAGACGGTGATAAACCCCCGTCCCTGGCGGAGCTGGCGCTGCAACTGCCCGTACAGATCATTGACCCGGAAGTCCATCACCTGATCGAGGAAGGCCCTAGCCGCCGGCGACGGTTTTTGGATTGGGGTGTGTTCCACGTGGAGCAATCGTTCGTGGGTCATTGGCAGCGATACCAACAGGTGCTCAAGCAGCGTAACGCGGCCCTGAAGGCCCACCAACCTCGAGCCATTGTGTCGGTGTGGGACAGCGACTTGGTGCGTTCCGGGGAATTGTTATCCGCCGCCCGCGCCCGCTATGTCACGACCTTGAGTCCTCGGGCCGAGGCGATCGGGCGTAATTTGCTGGGGATGGAGTTGTCTTTAAGTTATCGGAGCGGGTGGTCCAAGGATCAGAGCATGGCGGATGCTCTTCAGCAAAGCTGGGGTCATGATCAGGAAGCTGGTGCGACGCAGATCGGACCGCACCGGGCGGAGCTCGCGATTCGATTGGACGGAACCGCGGTCAAGGATAGGATCTCCCGCGGTCAACAGAAGTTGCTGGCTGCGGCACTGCTAATTGCTCAAATCAAACTGTTCCCGGAAGGCTCGCCCGTACAACCCAGTCTGCTGCTGGATGATCCTGCGGCTGAATTGGACGATGATCGCCTGGGTGGCCTGATCCGAGAGGTGTCGTCACAATCGGTGCAGTTGATCGTCACCACCTTGCATGGCGAATTCTCGGCGTTCGGCGAGCCTGGTCGCAGGTTCCAGATGAGCGGCGGTCAAGTTTCACTCCTGTAGGTGTTCCACGTGGAACGATGCGACCGCGTTCCATGCTCGCCACCGTCAGTGCACTCGTCATCACTTTGAACCGATGGATTTACTATCCTTGCGGTTATGTATGACGTGCAACGCCATCGTTAGACGCCAATGCCTCAGCAACAGCTGGTCATTGTCGGGGCAAAGGCATTGGGCCGGTCATGATCGGATTGCCGATGGCAAATGTCAGAAGTAGGTTGGGCGAGCCAACAAAGCAATTTCCAAAGACCCTTGGTTCAATAAAACTCACCGACGTCTACCGATTGGTGTTCACGCTTACTACGACGATGCAGATTGCGTTGAATTCGTGGAGTCATTCCGGGTGGAGGGGTAATACATCTGCTCGGCGGCCTCTCCGTATTCGACACCTCAGTAGCAACATTAATGGCGGCGGTATCAAAGCAGGGTTGGGTCTGCTCGGTCAAACGAACCAGCTTCGTTTAGCCGCTTCGCTCCACCTTATTGTTAGAGGCCTGAAACTACCAATGCCAACTCTCGGCGTCTTCGCGGCAATCTTTGATGACCGTGGACGTATCCTCGTGCGCATGAATTACGCGACTCGCTTGGACTACACCGGGCGGTCGCGTTGACCTGGGCGAATCGCCCTTTGCGGCACTAAGGCGGGACGTTCTCGAGGAATCTGGCTTCGAAGTGGCTGAAACCGGGCTCGTCGGTGTGTATGCCAAGCCGCTGAAAGACGACCTAGTGCTCTTATTGCGGGCTCGCGTGCTCGTTGCCGGAGCCTATGGGTCTCGGCGCGCGGACCCAGATAGTCGATGCATTTGATGGCATTGCCGGGATCGTACGGGTCATTCCGGAAGGCTAGAAGCCCCATATAAACTCGAGCACTGGAACTCTGGAATTTTCACTCCGCGATCCCGACGATTATTACGTCACGATCGGTTCGCTCGATGCAGTCGCCTAGCCCTGCCGACTGCTCATGTCGAACGTTAGACCCGTGCCGCAGAAAGGGGTCGTACTAACGGCACGAGAGGGTAACCGCGCCCCAAAGTAGGGGAAAACGGCTCACGTAAACCGCAACCGGCAACCTAAGCCAACCGCTTCCTATAACCAATTGATTATAAAGTGATTTTTGCCATCCAAGGAATGGTTTTTAGCGCCGAAAAATGTTAATATGTCGGGTCGCAATTCAGGATCGAGCATGGCCCAAGACAACGTTTACGATTCGAGCAAAATCAAGGTCTTAAAAGGTTTGGACGCCGTCCGAAAACGCCCCGGAATGTACATCGGGGACACGGACGATGGCAGCGGCCTACATCACATGGTTTTTGAGGTTGTGGATAACGCCATCGATGAGGCGCTCGCGGGTCACTGCGATCGCGTCGTGGTCACCATCCACGCCGATGAATCGGTGACCGTATTCGACAACGGCCGTGGCATTCCTGTGGATATCCACGCCGAGGAAGGACGCTCTGCCGCGGAGGTCATCATGACCGTGCTGCATGCCGGCGGTAAATTCGATGACACCTCTTACAAGGTATCCGGCGGTTTGCACGGCGTCGGCGTGTCGGTCGTGAATGCGCTGTCGGATTTTTTGGAGCTGCTCATTCGCCGCGATGGCAAATTACATCGTCAGGAATATCGCTTGGGCGAACCGCAGGCGCCGCTCGCGGCCATCGGCGACACCACCGAGCACGGCACCACGATTCGATTCAGACCGAGCTCGCAGATCTTCACGCACATTTCATTCAACTACGACACGCTGGCCAAGCGGCTGCGCGAGTTGTCGTTTTTGAATTCCGGCGTGCGCATCGAACTCGTCGATGAGCGCGACGAGAAGTCCGAAGTGTTTCAGCACGAAGGCGGCCTCAAGGCATTCGTCGCATATATAAATCGCAGCAAGACTCCCGTGCACGATTCGATCTTGTGGTTTCAGACCCGCGACGGCAATACCCAGGTGGAAGTCGCGATGCAGTGGAATGATTCGTACCAAGAGAGCATGTATTGCTACACGAACAACATTCCGCAGAAAGACGGCGGCACGCACCTTGCGGGTTACCGCGCGGCGCTGACACGCACGCTCAACAATTACATCGAGAAGGAACTCGCCGCGAAGAAGGAAAAAATCCAGACCACCGGCGATGATTCTCGCGAAGGCCTCACCGCGATCTTGTCGGTGAAGCTGCCGGATCCAAAATTCTCATCGCAGACCAAGGACAAATTGGTCTCGTCCGAAGTGAAGGGCGTGGTCGAGTCCGTGGTAGCGGGGCGCTTGGAAGAATTCCTGCTCGAGCATCCGCAGGAAGCGCGCGCCATCGTCAACAAAATCCTCGAAGCGGCTTATGCTCGCGAGGCCGCGCGCAAGGCGCGCGAAATGACCCGCCGCAAGGGCGCCCTGGATATCGCGGGCCTGCCCGGAAAATTGGCCGACTGCCAGGAAAAAGATCCGGCACTGTCGGAAATGTTTTTGGTCGAGGGTGATTCCGCCGGCGGCTCCGCGAAGCAAGGCCGCGATCGGCGCACTCAAGCCATCCTGCCGCTCAAGGGCAAGATCCTCAATGTCGAAAAAGCTCGCTTCGACAAAATGCTGGCCTCCGCTGAAGTCGGTACGCTGATCACGGCACTCGGTTGCGGCATTGGGCGCGATGATTTCAATGTCGATAAATTGCGCTATCACCGCGTGATCTTGATGAGTGATGCCGATGTTGACGGCAGTCACATACGAACTTTGCTGCTGACTTTTTTCTATCGGCAGATGCCAATACTCATCGAGCGCGGGCACATCTACATTGCCCAGCCGCCGCTTTACAAAGTGAAGAAAGGCAAACAGGAAACTTACGTCAAGGATGATTTGGAGCTCAATGCATTGCTGCTGAATACCGCCATCGAAGATGCTGCCCTGCACGTCAATGCCGGTGCGCCGCCGCTGTCAGGATTGGGACTCGAATCGCTGATGCGCAAGTATGTCGAGGTTGAGGCCATCGTCACGCGCTGGGCGCGCCGCTACGACGGGCGCTTCCTGGAGCAGCTGCTGTACATGCCGACTCTCACCACCGAGGCGTTCGATCGCATCGATGGACTGCGGGATTGGTGCCGGAACTTGGAAGCACGTCTCAATGGCCTCGATGACGTGTCGCGGCAATACAGCGTCACCGTTCAGACGATGCCGGCCGGCGGCCATCGTATCGACTTGAAGCGCTTTGAACATGGGTTGAGTTCCGCCAAACACATCCCGCGCGAATTTTTCGATTCCGCCGAATACCTGCGCATCGCCGAGCTCGGACAAACCTTGAGCGACCTGATGGGCCCGGGCGCTTACGTTCAGCGCGGCGAAGACCGGCTGGAGGTCAGCAGTTTCAAGGTGGCCAAGACCTGGCTGTTCGAGCAGGCGAAGAAAGGCCAGAGCATTCAGCGCTACAAGGGCTTGGGCGAGATGAACGCCGATCAGCTTTGGGACACGACCATCAACCCCGAAACGCGGCGCCTCCTGCAGGTGCGAATCGAGGATGCGGTGGCGGCCGACGATATTTTCACGACGTTGATGGGCGATGCGGTGGAACCGCGGCGCGAATTCATCGAGAAGAACGCGTTGAATGTGTCGAATCTAGATGTCTGATGGCCATGCAGACCGCGACGCTTAGCTCCGGGGTTTTCTCCAAAGGTTCCTAGCGAAGTTGGAACTGCCGCGTCATGTTGTCTTGGATCGCGGCTCTTGACATCGATGGGCCCAACCCTGTGTTTTTGTAATACAGCGCCTTCAAGAAGGCCAAATCACCGGCTGTTATCGCTGTCGGTTTTTCACGGGCGCCGCAGCTCGATGACATGAGGTCCAAGATTGAGGGCAGTGGATCGCAATGGTCAGGCGATTGAATCACTGACAAGGCCAATACTGCCAAGTAGTCGGCGATCGCGCCGATCGGAGTGCCCTCGATTCTCCTGACATCGACGATTAGAACGGCGGCGCCAATCCCGTTGGTATCGCCGCCGCTGTTACGCAGTTCGATTTGCGGCCAGACGGGCAGAAGATTGACGGGAAGCAGCGCGCTCTCGGTAGTCAAGGCTCTGGCCCCTCCACGCGTGGTGAAATACCATCCCTGTATCGCGTGATCGTTGGTATATGCGATGAGCCGCTTGATCGATTCAAAGCGATTTTTCCGAATGAAGTATTTGGCGGCCCAACTCACGATCGCCTTCATTGCCTGTTCGGGGTTATCCGTGAAAACAACGGTGACATTGTCCAAGCATTTCGGATCCGACTGCACCGGCGCGCCGACGTACTCGGCCACGGCGCGCAGCCGCGATGTCACGAAGGCGTTGTAATTCGCGCTGAGCCCGGTCGTGGCTGGGCAGATGCTTTGCATGCCACCGCGCCAGCGCCCAAGGTTGCCAATTACGGGATCGGTGAAGTTATGGGTCGTGGCATGGTGATCGACGAATTGACCGAGACTGTTTCCGGCCAACTGCTCATCGCTGGGCAGCCCCGCGGCGGTAACGGTGATCTCGGGAAGTGCTGTCTGCGGATCGGGTATGACGCTGGAACTTGCCTGCGCAGAGGTGCCCAGCGATGGTCGGCCGGCGCCGTTCGGCGCGCCCATTCGCGCGAGGGTCCCGAACGTCGGCCCGGCCGCGGCAATCGCAACCGTGCCTGTGCCGGCCTGCGAATACGCCAAGCCTGTGCCCTGCAGCAACATGCCCATAGCCGCGCGGACGGAATATGTTCCGTTTACGCCATTGGATTTCAGATTCGAGACCGCGGCATCTGCGGCTGCCACCTGCACACCACTTTGACTCGAGAACTCGATGAGGGCGCCCGGCAGCGGTGAGGCAGCAATATGGAAATTGATCTGGCGATCCAAGATGTCGTCGGCGCGCGCCGTCCCGTGCCACGCGAGGCTCGCCAACACGGCCGTGAGCATCAACCGCGCGACAGTTCTAGCTCCGGATACCATTGCGCGCGCGCGACCTGATGAGTATTCCGTCCGTTCCTTGATCGATGACTTCCACAGCATATATTTGCTCCAATGCTTTGAACCAATCGCGAACTGTCGGCGGCGACACCGTGCCGGTAAATCGTGTTTGTTGCAGCGCCGGGGCTACGACGATGTGGGTTGTGGAGTAGCGATTGATGACCCCCACCACCTCCTCCAAGGATTCGCCCACGAATTGCAGTGTTCCGCCGCGCCATGCGCCGGCCACTTTCGGATCAACACTGCCGACGCTGAACTGCTGAGCCGATTTGGAAAATGTCACGCGTTGGCCGATATCGGCGCGAATGATCTCAGTCCTGGTACGGCCATTGTCCATTTTCTCCGCGTCCGGTGACACGTTGATGCGGCCTTGCATCACGGTCACGGCCGTTGCGTCAGAACTGACTCGCACATCAAACTCAGTCCCAACGGCTGTAACCGTCAGGTTATTGGCATGAACAATAAACGGCCGTGTCACTTCATGCGCAACCTGAAAGAATGCCTGCCCGCGCTCCAGCCGCACATCGCGTTTCGTCAGCGTGAAATGGGTAATGACACGAGAGCCAGGCGCCAAGTCAAGGTGCGATCCGTCGGCCAGTGCAATGCGGCGTTGCTCGCCGATGGCGGTATCGAGCACCCGCTCATCGGAATAATGCCAGGCGAACCATCCCGCTACACCGAGAAGGAGTACAACGCTTGCGGCCATCGCAATCAGCCTATTGCGATGTTTGGGACGATTCAAAACGGGGGGCGGGTGCAAGGTCGTCGCCCTCGCTTCAGGAAACGCATCCCAGATGCGCTGCATTTGCTCGAATATCCGCAGATTCATAGGATCGGATCCGCACCATTGCAGCCACTGATCGGCAAGCGCTTCTGAGTTCGGCTCGCTCAGCCGCTGGACCCATTCGCTGGCGTCCCGCAGACGCGCGATGTCAGAAGCTGTCGGTTCTGGCTTATTCACAGGGACACCCTCTGTCGTACTCGATCAACCGCCATTCCATCCAGGCGCAAGTGGCAATAGACCATCGCGTACGTCACGTAGCGCCGGACCATGCGCTCGGAGATACCCAAGCGCACGGCCACGTCATGCTGCGGAACCCCCTCAAACCGATGCAGGCTGATCACCTGCTGACACTTGATCGGCAACTCCTGCAGATAGCCGAGAAGTTGGTCCGCCTGCTCGCGGGCCATGAGTTGTTCGGCGGGATCACTCAGTTCACCGCGAGCAGTGTTCAGGTCTTCGAATAACGGCGGCTGTTCCTCGGACCGGTGCCGGACCTTGCGATGGCGCAGGCGGTCAATGGCAAGATTGGTGGCTATCTTGAATAAATAGGCGCGCAACAATCCTGGTGTGCCTGGGTCCTGCAACTGCAACAGGCGGACATAGGCTTCCTGGGCAACTTCCTTCGCTTCCTGCTCCGAGCGCAGGCGAGAGGTGAGGTAGCGCACCAGGACGAGATTGTGCTCGCGAAACAATTCCGATACTGCAGCGGCGGCCGACTCGAAATGCGTTTCGGCCTCCTCGCAAGGAACTGTGTGCTGCTGGCCCGCATCTTCCATTCGCCCGTGACCTCCCCGGGGCTAACCCCGTATATTAAGATACGTTCGAGGGCGGAGAACCGGAACTGCCGGCATTCGGGACGAGGGCAGCGACAGATGACCGAGCAAACCGTCCGCGCGATCTTCGATGAGCAGCGCCTCGCGTCCCGCGATCAGACAGCGCCTACCTTGAGTGAGCGGCGGCAGTCGCTCGACAAACTGCGTGATCTGGTGAAAAGCCATGGCGCCGCGATTGCCACGGCGATCTCGCAGGATTATGGCGTCCGTGCGGTCGCCGAGACCGAACTCTTGGAGGTCGTTCCGACCCTCAATGCGATTCGGCATGCGCGCCGCAAACTTGCCTTTTGGCTGAAGCCGCAGCGCCGACCCGTCGAACTGACCTTTCAGCCGGCGCGCGCCTGGGTTCGGTTCGAGCCGCTCGGCGTCGTTGGCATCATCTCCCCTTGGAATTATCCGCTGTTGCTCAGCCTCGCTCCGCTGGTGGACGCCATCGCCGCCGGCAATCGGGTCATGCTCAAGCCTTCGGATCTCACACCGAACTTCTCTTCGCTGCTGCGCGATCTCATCGCGCAGCGCTTCGACGCGAACCGCGTGTCCGTGGTGACCGGGGACATCGAAACGGCGCGCTTTTTTTCGAGCCTGCCATTCGACCACTTGCTGTTCACCGGTTCTACCGCGGTGGGGAAGCAGGTCATGCAGGCCGCGGCCGCGAATCTCACACCCGTGACGCTTGAACTCGGTGGCAAGTCGCCGGCCATCGTTTGCGCCGATTACCCTCTCGACAAGGCCGCGCGCAGCATTGCATTCGGCAAGTTCTTGAATGCCGGACAAACGTGCATCGCGCCGGACTATGTGCTGATCCCCACGGCGCAGTGCGAAGCCTTTGCGCAGCTCGTCATGGAGCAGGTTAGACGCAGTTATCCCACGGTTGCCGCGAATGCCGACTACAGCGGCATTCTGCTCGCTCGCCAGCGCGAACGGCTGACGCGGGCGCTCGATGAAGCCCGGGCGGGCGGCGCCACCATTCTCTCGCACGGCGAACCTGACTGTATTGCGGCCGGCAAATTCCCGCCGACCGTCGTCATCGGCGCGCCGCATGACGGCATTCTGTTGCGCGAGGAAATCTTCGGGCCAATCCTGCCCGTGGTCCCCTATCAAAACCTCGACGATGCGCTGACTTTCGTCGCGGCGCGCGAGCGGCCATTGGCGCTGTATTGTTTCACCAACGATGGCGAGAGCCGATCCAAGGTGCTGGATCGCGCGCTATCGGGTGGTGTGACACTCAACGGAACGCTGCTGCATATCGCGCAGGATGCGCTGCCGTTCGGCGGCATCGGACCGAGCGGTACCGGGTTCTATCACGGGCGCGACGGCTTTCTGCGCCTGAGCCACGCGCGAGCCGTTTACAAAGTGGGCTTTGTCAATGTGTTCGAGCGCCTCGGACCTCCCTGGGGCCGATTGGCAAGTCTCGTGACAAAGATCTTCGTCAGGCGCTGAGCGGCGAAACACGAGGCTCGAGGCGTCGCGCGCTAGGGCTCCATTTCACCGGTCAGCGCGACGAACGTAGCGGCACCGTCCCTCACGATTCGAATCAGCAATGGAGCCTGCGGGCTGGGCACGGCAACGCCGACGATATCCCGCGCGTCCACCAATTGTTTACTGCCGACATGCGTAATGAGATCACCCACCCGAAGACCCGCCACGGCCCCCGCACCCGCCGGCCGCAGTTGCGTCACGATGAGTCCGCTCGGCTCATCGATGGCTTTGATGGATTTGCGGATCTGCTCCGTGGTTTTGGCCACGCCCAACCTGAGCGCAGGCACCCACGTGTCCTGTTCGCCGTTGAGCGCCGGGTCCGAGGGAGGATCGGGCAGCCGTCCCACTTTCAACGCAATGGGCTCTGACTTGCCCGCTCGCAGCCTGGTCATGGTGACCAGGGCGTCGGGCGGCAGTCGCGCCGTAATCTTGCCCAAGGTTTTGAAGGTGACGTGGCTCGAAGCGACGGTGAGCAGCACATCACCCGGCGCGAAAGTGCCGAATGCCGGTCCCGCCGGATCCACGGAGGTTATCAGCGCACCCGCGGGTGCCTTCATGCCCAGCGCCTTGGCCACCATCGGCGTCGGCTCCTGCGCCGAAATACCAAGATAGCCCCGCTCGACACGGCCCTTGGTCTCCAGTTGGACGATCACGGAGGAGACGGTTTCAGCAGGAATGGCGAAGCCCAATCCGACCGAACCGCCGCTCGGCGAGAAAATGGCCGATGTGACACCGACCACGATGCCCTCCGGCGACATCAAGGGGCCGCCTGAATTGCCGTGATTGATCGCGGCGTCCGTCTGCAGGAAATCAATGTAGGGATCATCCTCCAGCGTGCGTCCTCGCGCGGAGATGATGCCGGCGCTTACCGATTGGCCGAGTCCGAAGGGATTGCCGATGGCGATGACGGGATCTCCGACCGAGACGGATTGCGAGGTGCCCAGGCGCAGTGCGGGCAAATTGGCGGCATTGATTTTGAGCAGCGCGATGTCGGTGACGGCGTCGGCCCCCAACAGTTTCGCCGGCAGGTCACGACCGTCCGGCAGATGAACCCGAATTTTGAACGCGCCGTTCACCACGTGCCGGTTCGTGACGATGAGCCCATCGGCCCGAATGATAAAACCAGACCCCAGCGCTCCAGCGGGTCTTTGATCGTCCGGACCCCCGATACCGCCGGTGAGCAGCCGCCGGATGAGATCACCGATGTCGTTGGCATTGGCCGCGGATGCGTGTTCCGCGGCGCGTTGACCCGCGCTGATCTGTTTCTCTTCGACCACGATCGTGACGACGCTGGGCGCAGCCCGCCGCACCAGATTCGCGTAGCCGCCTATCTCATTGCCCGCGTTGCACGTGAGCGGCAAGAGCAGCGCCATGAAGGATATGGCGGCAAAGCTGCGACTGATCATGACCATGTCCTTGAGGTGAACCACTTGACCGCCTGGTCGGCCGCGCCCGCGGCTTGCGTATCCTTGGTGGACACGGCGCATAGGTCCTGCGCCCGCGCGAGTGCCGAGCCGGCGACAAACAATCCCGCAGCCGCCAAAGAGCTTCTCCGTGTCGCCATGAACTTTCTCCTTGAGGTGGCATCCAATTGGCAAGCCCGCAAGGCGATTGTAACGCTGCCCAGCAGGATTCTTGCCCATGTTTGCATCGCTCCCCATCCGCCAGCCTTCGCCGTGACGGTCCAAGAGTGGATTCGAAAGGGCCGCGAACTCGGTGCGAGCGATCTACATTTTGAAGCCGACACGGCCCCCGTGGCCCGTATCAGGGGACAGCTGTCGTCGATCGGACCGCCCATTGCGGCGGCGCTTGTCGTCCAAGCGGCGCGCGAGTTGCTGGGAAGCGAGGGCTGGTCGCAATTCTTGAGCCGAGGCTCCGCGGATCTTTCCCGAACCATGGCAGGGGTGCGCTGCCGCATCAATATTTTTCAGACCCTGCGCGGTGTCGCGATGGCGGTGCGCCTCTTGAGTTCCTTTCAAAACAATCTTCGGACCTGCAATTTGCACCCGGATTTGAGGAAGCTCACCGAGGTCACCACGGGCCTGATCGTCGTGTCCGGACCCACCGGAAGCGGAAAATCCACGACGCTCGCGGCGCTGGTCGAGGAGATCAATTCGTCCAGCGCGCGCAATATCATCGCGATCGAAAGCCCCGTCGAATACGTCTTTACCAATCGACGATCCTTTATACGCCAGCGGGAAGTTCCGACGCACTCTCCCAGCTACGAGCAAGCCTTGGTCGATGCCTTGCGCGAGAACCCCGACGTGCTCGTCATCGGTGAGATGCGCACGCCCGAGGTCATGCGGCTGACCTTGAACGCGGCGGAAACCGGTCACTTGGTCATTGCGACCATGCATTCGGCAACTTGCGCGGAAGCGATCACGCGCCTTTGCATGTCATTCCCCGCCGACATACAGGGCAGCATTCGCGCGCAGCTCGCCGACTGTTTCGTCGGCTTTGTCTGCCAGCGGCTGGATTTCTTGAGCGAATTCCGTTTGCGTGTTCCCGTGTGCGAAATTCTGCTGCCCAGCGCCGCCTCCAAAGGAACGATTCGAGGCGGGCAATTCAGCCAGATCGCCAATGTCCTGCAAACCGGCGGAGAGGCCGGCATGTGGAATTTTGACCGCTACCAACGTTGGGTCGCGCAAAAGACGGATTGGGTGCCGCCGACATCGGGAACGCCGTTGCCTGAGGAGCGGATCGCTGCGGCGCCGCCCAAGATTCAACGGCGCGAGATTCCGACCCTGGCCAAGGATGAGCTGCAGGAAATTACCATTGAAGAGGACGCGGATCTCGACGAGTTGGCCAAGAGGATCGAGAAGGGCACCCGCTAAACGCGGGCGGCGCATCGCGCCCGGGCTAGGTTTTGATTCCTACAATGCGCACCATGCCGCTTGGGATCGTGTCGCGGCGAACGGCAAGTCCGAGTTCAATCAACCGAGATTCCACCCATTCGGGCGCGAGCCTGAGCTTGGGATAGCTGCTGATCTTCTGGCGCCACTGACCCTGCTCTCGCTCATTGAGCACGTCATGAACCATGACTTCATGCTCGGTGTATTCGAGGAAGCAGGTTAAAATCCTGTCCGCATCGGCGCGCACCAGAATGAATCGCTTGTCTCCTTCCAGCGTCCTGGTGGCGTAGTCGCGGAATGTCGCCGCAAATACGCCGCCCCGCGCCAGGCTGGCCACCACGGACTCAAGCAGCAATTCCACCGTCGCCATTGTCGGCAGATGCGTGAGCGTGTCGCCCATGCACAGAACGACCCGCGGCTGCCCCGTCACCACTGCGCGAAAGTCCACCAAGTCCGCATTGACAGCGGTCACGGCCAAGGTTCCGCTGCGCGACCGCAATTCATCGAGCAGCACCTGGCAGCTGTCGATCGCCGTGACGTGAAATCCGCGCCTGGCAAGAGGCAGCGCATGCAATCCCAAGCCCGCGCCCAGATCGACCGCGGCGCCATGATTCGCCTCGGGCAACTTGAGATCATCGATTTCCGCGGCGCTTCGTGCAAACGCGGCGTCGATGTCGCCCAGCATCCAAGAATAGACTGGACCCAAGTGAGTCGCGTAATGAGCCGCCGACGTCTTCATGACCTCACGGGGATATCATTCTTCCAGTTGCAGATCGCGCATCGCCGGGGTTGCGAAGGCCACACCGCCGTCGACGGTCAACGTGGAACCAATCACGTAGTCGCCGGCGCGGGAGGCCAAAAATATGGCGGCGCCCGCCATGTCCTCTGCCGTGCCGACACGTCGCGCCGGGATGCGTTGGGCCACTTCCGCCTCATGATCGCGCGCGTCCCGATTCATCTCGGATTTGAAAGCCCCCGGCGCAATCGCGCTGACATAAATGTGGTCCTTGACCAACCGTGCCGCCATCAGGCGTGTGAGCTGAATCAGCCCGGCTTTGCTGGTGACATAGGAATAGGTTTCGCGGTGCGTGAGATAAATGCCGTCGATCGACGCGATGTTGATGACTTTGGCGGGGCGAGCGGCGGTGGCCGCCTTGCGCAAGGCAGGCGCCAGGGCCTGAGTCAGGAAAAACGGTGTCTTGGCATTCAGATTGAGCACCTTGTCCCAGCCCTCTTCGGGGAATTCGTCGAACGCAGCTCCCCAGGCCGCGCCGGCGTTGTTGACCAAAATATCCACCTTGGGTTCTTGAGCCATGACGGCGGCAGCGAGCGCCTTGGCGCCGGCGACGGTTGCCACATTCATGGGAATGGAGATGCAGGTGCCGCCGCCCTCGGATAACTCTTTTGCGGTCTGGTTGCAGGCATCGGCTTTGCGCGCCGAAATGTAAACCTTCGCGCCCTGCGCAATGAATCCTTCGGCAATCATTTTGCCGATGCCGCGGGATCCGCCGGTTATGAGCGCGACGCGTCCCTTGAGCGAAAAGAGGTCCTTGGTGATCATGGGTTCTCGAAACTGGTGATTGGTCAACTCGATTCTAGCGCAAGCAGCCGCGGCGCCGGCGAAGACCCAAGGTCATGGGGCACTCGATCTCGGCCATCTTTCATGGCACAACGCCAGGAAACGGGTACCCGCCTGCGACATGGGCTGGTGTTTCAAGTGATAGGCGCCGACCTGGCGATCGATGCTCGAGTAGGGCAGCCCTTCGACCGGAACCAGCTGCGGCGGCACCGCCGTGAGCAGATCCGATACATAGGTGACGCCTTTACCGTCCGCGACCAGCGCCAGCCGCAACTCCATATGACTGACCTCCCACACCGAACCGAACGCATCGCGCAGCCGCTCACCCGTGGCGCGGCGCGTGGAATCGTCGAGATACGACGTGACCAGCGGTAGCTCGCGCATGGTACCCAGCGCATCCCGTGCCAGCGCGCTGCGAGCCGGATGATCGCGGGCGATCATGAGCTGGCGCGTTTCGGAAAAACACGGATGCAACGCGAAGTGCGCCGGCATGTTGTGGTGAAACGGACCGAAGCCCAGTTCCCAGCGGCCCTCGCCGACGCCGTGCACGATTTCGCGGCTGGGTGCGACGACCACCTTGAGTCGCGTGAGCGGGTTGCGCTCGCAAAACTCCTTGAGCAGCACGACGCCGATGCGGGAGTTGACTGCCGGGGAGAGCGCAAGCGACAGCGTCGACAGCGCGCCGGACTTGATCTGACCGATGTCCGCGAGCGCCTCGCGTTCTTCGTTCAGCGTGGTTTCCGCGAATCGCAGCAACCGGATGCCGGCCTCGGTGGGCTGCGGCGGATTGCCTCGGCGCAACAAACTCGTGCCCAGCCGGTGCTCCAGATTCGCGATGGTTTGGCTGACCGCCGACTGCGAAAGATCCAGCCGCTCCGCAGCACGGCTGAAGCCACCCGCCTCGATCACTGCGTGAAAGCACCGCAGTTCATGACGTTCGACCTGCATGGGTCTTAGGATAACCGACCGTGCCCCGAGCAGCCTGTCTCTCCTTAAGCCATCCACTCCCTAAGCTATCCACGTCGCTGATAGCTCTATCAGTTGCGCTGTCTGGCTTATGAACCGCGCAGGGCATTTACTTGCGTCAATCGGAGGTGATCATGAACGCAGTGGTTGACATCAAGAAGGGTCTCGAGGGCGTGGTGGTGGACAGCACGTCGATTTCCCTGGTCGATGGGGAGGCCGGGCGGCTGTACTACCGCGGGCATGCGATCGAGAAACTCGTTAAGAGCCCGTTCGCCGCGGTGGCGCACCTGGTGGTGTTCGGTGAACTGCCGGACGCGTCGCAGCTGCTGGAGTTCGAAGGTTTTTTGTGGGACGCCGGGCGCTTGCCGGCAGACCTCGCCGCTGCACTTGAACAGCTGGCGCGGCTGGGCGGCCACCCCATGGCGACGCTGCAGGCTCTCATGCCTTTGCTGGCGTCGGCGCCGCCGGCGCGAAAGATAGGCCGAAGCGAAGACGAGCAGCAAGCGTTGGTCGTTGCAGCACGACTGCCCACGGCGCACGCCATGCTCGCCGCCTTGCGCGCTCGCAAAGCGCCGACTCCTTATCCGAATACCCGCCGCTACGGCGAGCGCTTCCTCGAACTCCTGAATAACCGCAGTCCGTCGGAAAAGGAAGTCCGCATTTTCGAACAGACGCAAATCCTGCAGATCGATCACAGCTTCAACGCGAGCACGTTCACCGCCCGCGTCGTGACCTCCACGTTGGCGCCTCCCGCATCCGCCCTGGCGGCGGCCATGGGGTCGCTCTATGGTCCATTGCACGGCGCCGCCGATCAGGGCGCGCTCGAAATGGCGGAAGAGGTGGGCGATCCGCAGCGAGCTGCGGGATTCGTGGCCGAATGCCTCGCCAACGGGCGGCTGGTGATGGGCATGGGCCACCGGGAATATCGCGTGGTGGATCCGCGTTCGAAAATCGTCAAGGTGTTGGCCGAAGAAATCGCATCGAGCGCCCACGAGAAGCGCTTGATCGAAACGCTGAAAGCCGTCGACGAGGCCTTTGTCGCGCAGACTGCGCACAAGAAGCGGTCACTGCGCGCCAATCTGGAATTCTACAAAGGCGTCGTGTACCTGGCGTTGGGCTTGCCGAAGGAATTCTTTACCGCGACGTTCGCGATCGCGCGCATATTCGGTTGGTCGGCGCACATCGTGGAACAGCGCAAGGATAATCGCATCGTCAGGCCTTCCGCCAACTACATAGGTCCGGCACCGCTGCCCGATTGATTTAATTCCCAGCACTTGAATCCGGTAACATCGAGTGCATGGTGTTTTCGCAGACCCTCGCGTCGATGCAGCCGCAGGACAAAGGCTGGAGCGCCATCCTCGGCGAGGACTGGTCGCAGGGCCGCGCAACTTTCGGCGGTCTGGTTGCCGCCTTGGGCAACGAAGCCATGCGCCGCTTGGTGCCCGCCGACCGGAAGCTGCGCGGACTGGAAACGGTTTTTGTGGGCCCCGCGCTGGCCGGAGTTGTGCGGATCGAGTCCGAGGTGCTCCGCGTAGGCAAGGCCGTGACGATCGCGAGCGCGCGCCTGTGGAGCGCGGACAAAATCGCGGCCACGCTGACCGGCACCTATGGCATGGCACGATCCACGGCACTTTCCCGTCTGCCGGCCGCACCCGTGGGCGTGCCTGCCGTGCAAAATTTGCCGGAGAAAACCACGGGCGCCGGCGGGGCTCCCGCATTTGCGCAGCACTTCGATTTGCGCCGGGCCGAAGGCGCGTGGCCCTTTGGCGGTTCGAGCTCGAACACATCGAAAATCTACGTGCGCCATCGAGACCCGGCGGCGCTGACCGAATCCCATGTGATCGCGCTCGTCGATTGTATTCCGTCGGTGATTCTGCAAATGCTGAGCACGCCTGTGCCGTCGAGCTCGCTGACCTGGACAATGCAATTTCTCAGGCACGACTACGGATTTGCCCCCGACGCGTGGTGGCGCATCGATGCCGAGGTCGATTCGGCCGCAGAGGGGTACTCCTGCGAGTCCTGCGTCGTGCTCGATCCCAGCGGCGGCCCCGCGGTGCTCAGCCGTCAAATGGTGGCGGTGTTCGGATGAGCGGGCAGGCCTGCAGCGCCTATTCCTCGTTCACACCTATTCGCCGCCCAGTTTGATCTCGAGATCGTTGACGACTCGTCTCACACCGGCAATTCTTCTGGCGATGCGAATCGCGGCCCGCAGATCCCAATCATCGAAAACGATGCCCGTTAGGGTGACGACGCCATTTTTTGTAGTGACGGTGACATGCTCATCATAAAAAAATGGGTCGGAGTGCAGCGCGGTCTCCACGTCTTTTCTTACTGTCTCGTCAACCGCAGGATCAGAAAGCTTTTTCGCCGTAACCACGATGGTATCAAGGGGCCTCGCCGACTCCGCACGAGATTCGTCGGCGCTCACCGGCGCCGCCGCCCAAGCGATTCCTGCGAGGATCGTCCCCAGGCACGCGCTGAGCCGGGAACGGCGATTCACAGATACAACACAAAGGTTGCTTTCTCTGCTCGTGCTCACGTTTTATTTGGCGGCGAAAATGCTTTTCGGCAGCTTGACGTGGACGCCGAGGTTTGGTTTGTCCACCAGCTGCGTGATCGCGACGTTGCCCGCGATGCTCACCAGCTGATAGGCCTGATGGCGTGTCAGTTTTTTCTCCGACGCCAAGAAATCCACCATCGTGCTCACGTTTTCCTTGGTGGCGGTGGCCAGATCCGGATCGGTGGCCATGCTGATGTAGTCGGTGGCGGTTTCGGCGCGCGGCCATTTCAGTTTCATGTCCTTGCGCACCGTCAACTGCAAGCGGCCGCGCAATGAAGTTTCGATGGCGGTTTGATCCACTTCGCCGTCGCCCTGCGCCGCATGTCCATCGCCGATTTCGAACAGCGCGCCGCGGGCAAACACGGGGATATAAAGTGTACTGCCCGCCACCAATTCGCGATTGTCCAAGTTGCCCGCATGCCGCCCCGGTGGATTGCTGCTGAGGCGGCCCATTTCCGGCGCGGGTGCAATGCCGATGCTGCCGTAGAAGGGTTTCAGCGGAATCACGATGCCGGGCAGGAATTCAGCCGTCATTTTTTTAGCGTTGAGGGCGATGATCTTGGACGGCACGCCGCTTTCGCAATTCTCCGGCAGATAGCCGCTGCAGCCGTTGTAGCCGTAATCAAGCGGCAGCTCGATCGATAGAATTTTCACTTCCAACACGTCGCCGGGCTCTGCGCCTTCGACGTAAACCGGCCCGGTCAGAATATGACCGCCCGGACCCTTGCGCTCGCCGGTCACCTCGGCCACGACGGCTTTGAGCGATGCCTGAATCTTATCGTCAGGTACCCCGGACTTCGCGAGCCCGGCGGGTGTGTTGGTGAGCAGCGTATCGACATCGATGATGTCGCCCGAGTCGATGCGCAGCACCGGCGCCGCGTCCGACCAGTAGTAGCCATACGCCACCGTCGCCGGCGTCGCTTCGAGGCGATGAGTTTTCGGCGGGTGGGCGAAGGCGCCGGTTGCGAGACCAAGCGCGATCACACTGAGGCAGGTCACAGCGATTTTTTTCATGTCGCAATACGCTATCACATTGTTCGCAGTTCGCGATGGCGCTCAAACCACCCGCCGTTATTTGCTTCGCTTCGATTTCGCCTTTTCCAGATTCTGCTTCACCCGCAACCTCACGATTCTCGCGATCAAGGTGTACGGAATCGGTTGGTCCAGCGGAAATTGCAGGTTGCCCTTGGGGCCGGCGTATTTCGCCACCGCCGCTTCCAGCTTCGCATCGCCCCTCACCGGAGGAAATAACCCGATGTGATTCTTGAAGGCCGCGAAGTAGACCAGCATGCCGTGCCGGGCGAAGGCGGGCATTCGGTAGCTGATCATCTCCTCCGCATCGGGCGAGGCAGCTCGGCGAATCGTCGCCCGCAATTTTCTCAACGAGGACCGTACGGCGGGAGAACACGCCGCGATGTACTCATCGATGCTCTTTGTGCGCGCTCGAGCAGCCATGGTTACGCCGCCTGAAGGGAGGATTCCAACGCGATCTGCGCAAGGCCCGCCTCGATGGATTGCCTGACCTCGTCGTTGAGTTCTCGAGGATCTTTGCCCGTGGACTCGATGGGTTCGCCGATGACCACCCGAATGGTGCCGGCCTTTTTGATGAGTCCGCGCCTCACCCAGAAATCGGCCGCGTTATGCGACAGCGGCACCACGCGCTTGTTGGTCGAGGTGGCCAGCAGCGCACCGCTGACGCCGTACTTGCGGCTCTCGCCCGCGACCACCCGTGTGCCCTCGGGAAAAATAATGATCCACAGTCCGTCCGCCAGGCGCGCCTTGCCCTGCTCGATGACCTGATTCACCGCCTGGTGCCCTGCGCCGCGGTTGATCGAGATGGGCCGCAGCAATTTCAGGCCCCAGCCGATCAAGGGTATCCACAGCAACTCGCGCTTCAGCACCCAAACCTGTGGCGGGAAAATCAAAAACTGCGCAATGGTTTCCCATGCGGAGGTGTGATTGCACATCACGATATGATTCCCGGCTGGAATTCGCTCGCGGCCCTCCACCGTAAACTTCAATCCGCAGACCTTGTCCAGCGTCCAAAATAAGATGCGCGCCCAGGTGCGGGCGATGGCAAATTGCGTGCTGTACGGCGCCCAAAAGCATAAGGTCATGAAGCCGCCGAACAGCAGTGCCGACACCATCATGTACGCGGTGAAGAAAAGCGATTTGACCAATTGCATGTGGAGGTCAGCCGGGCAATCGCGATAGATCCGCGACGCCGCCGAGCAGGATTTGCACATCGCGCAGCAGGGCGAGACGGTTGTCGCGCTTAGTCGTGTTCTCGTCCATCACCATGACGCGATCGAAAAAATCATTCACCGGCGTGCGCAGGCCCACCAGCGCCTGCAGGCTGTCGGCGTAGCGGCGTTGACCGGTTGCCTCGAGCACCGGGCCGCGCAGATCCATCAACGCGCGTTGCAGTCCCCGTTCGGCGTCTTCGGTGAGACTTTCGGGATCGACGCTCATATCGGCCCGCACCTGGGTTTTCTTTAAAATATTGGCGATGCGCTTATTGATGGCTGCGAGCACGCCGGCATCGGGCAAGAGCAGGAATTCCTTGAGAGCCGCCAAGCGCATCACCGCATCGAGCGGCGAGCGCGGACGATTGCTGAGCACCGCGTCGAGCATCTCCGGGGTGGTCCCCGGCTGCTCGAGCAGCATTCCGCGCAAGCGCTCCGCGATAAAATCATAAACCTCGTCGGCCACGGCGGCGCGTTGCACCGGCTGCGCGGCCGCGGCAGCGGCCAGCAATTCAACGAGATCCAAATCCAATCCGGCCTCGAGCAAAATGCGCAACACACCCAAGGCAGCGCGCCGCAAGCCGAACGGATCCTTGGCGCCGGTGGGCCGTTGCTCGATGGCGAAGATGCCAACCAGCGTATCGATCTTGTCGGCCAAGGCAACGGCCTGCCCAGTTCGCGTCGCAGGCAACGCGTCTCCGGCATATCGCGGCCGATAGTGTTCCTCGAGCGCGAGGCACACCTCGCCAGGCAGCCCTTCCGCTTCCGCGTAGTAGCGGCCCATGATGCCTTGCAGTTCAGGGAATTCGCCCACCATGGCGGTCATCAAATCTGCTTTCGAAAGCTCTGCGGCTTGCTTGACCCAGGGTCCCGCTGCGATGCGCCCGCCGATCAACTCAGCCAGCGTTGTCACGCGCACGGTTTTTTCCGCATAGCTGCCGAGCTTCGCTTGAAAGGTCACGCCGGCGAGTTTCGCGGCATGCTCCTTAAGCGGTATTTTTCCATCCTGCTCCCAAAAGAAGGCGGCGTCGCTCAAGCGGGGCCGCACGACGCGTTCATTGCCCTGGCGCACCTTGGGAGGATCGCGGCTCTCGATGTTGCTCACCGTAACGAACCGGCCGGTTAATTTACCCTCCGGTCCCTGCACCGCGAAATAGCGCTGATGGTCCTGCACCGTCGCAATGACGACTTCGCGTGGCAGGCTCAAAAACCGCTGCTCGAATTGGCCTGCGAGCGGCACCGGCCATTCGACCAGGGCAGTTACCTCATCCAACAGTGCGTCGTCGATCAGTGCGCGCGAGCCCTCTCCCGTCGCCGCCGCGGCAGCGGCGACTCCGGCGCGAATCAATTCACGGCGTTTGGCGAAATCCACGACGACCTTGGCCCGACGCAGCTTGCCCTCATAGCCTTTAGCGCCTTTGAGCGAGATGGGTTTGGGCGAGTGGAAGCGGTGTCCCGAGGTCACCCGTCCCGATGCCAGACCCAATACCTCCACCGGCACGACCTCTTCGCCGTAGAGCAGCACCACCGAGTGCACGGGCCTGACGAACTCTGCGCTGTGCGCGCCCCACCGCATGCGTTTCGCAATCGGAAGCGCAACAATCGCCTTGGTGAGAATGTCGCCCAGCAGTGCCGTGGTCGCGGCGCCGCGCTCGGTGCCGCGAAATTGCAGCCAGGCACCCTTATCGGTGGTGAGTTTGGACAGTTCCCCCACCGCGACGCCGCAGCTCTTGGCGAATGCCGTCGCGGCCTGCGTGGGCGCGCCCTGCGCGTCGAAGGAATTGGCGACCGGCGGACCGCGTCTTTCAACTGTCCGGTCGGGCTGACTTTCGCCCAAATTCTCGACCCACACGGCGAGCCGCCGAGGCGTTGCGAAGCCATGGACCTTGCCATGCGGGATACCGGCGCCGTCGATGCCTTTGACAATGCCCTCGGTCAGCGCCTGGGACAATGCCGGCAGCGTGCGCGGCGGAAGTTCCTCCGTGCCCAGTTCGAACAGCAGGTCCCGCGAACTCATCACGCCACTCGCTCACGGTCGGTGCTTTTAAGCAGTGGAAACCCGAGCGCTTCGCGGCTGTCGCGATAGCCCTCGGCCACGCCGCGCGCCATCGTTCTCACGCGAAGGATGAAACGCTGGCGTTCAGTGACGGAAATGGCATGCCGAGCGTCCAACAAATTGAATGCGTGCGACGCTTTGACCATTTGCTCGTAGGCGGGCAGGACCAATTTGTCCTTCAGCAGCTGCTGACAGGCGATTTCGTTTGCCGCAAATTGCGCCAGCAGCACCGGCACGTCTGCCTTTTCAAAGTTGTAGATCGATTGCTCGACCTCGTTTTGGTGAAACACATCGCCGTACGTGACCGTGCCGAACGGACCGTCGGTCCAAACGATGTCGAATATGCTTTCCTTGCCCTGGATATACATGCCTAAGCGTTCGAGTCCATACGTGATCTCACCCATCACCGGGCGACAATCCAGGCCGCCGACTTGCTGGAAGTAAGTGAACTGGGAGACTTCCATGCCGTTGAGCCAAACCTCCCAGCCTAAGCCCCACGCGCCCAAGGTCGGCGATTCCCAATTGTCTTCGACGAAACGGATGTCGTGCGTCAGCGGGTCAAACCCCAAATAACGCAATGAGTCGAGATACAACTCCTGAAAGTTGTCTGGGGAGGGCTTGATGCAGACCTGGAATTGATAGTAATGCTGCAGCCGAAATGGGTTGTTGCCATAACGCCCGTCGGTGGGCCGCCGCGACGGCTGCACGTAGGCTGCGCTCCAGGGTTCGGGGCCCACCGCCCGCAGAAAGGTCGCCGAATGGAATGTCCCCGCGCCCATTTCCATGTCGTAGGGTTGCAAAACAATGCATCCCTGGTCAGACCAGTACTTCTGCAGCGCAAAAATCAGGTCCTGAAACGTGCGCGGCGGTGAGGGAAGAGGCATAGATGCTCGTAGGGCGCAAAGTCAGCGAGTATAGCGATGGGCCTTGGGAATCTGTCTCTAGTTTTCCGCTGAACGTCACAGGGTTCGGCGTGCACTGAATTGGCACACGATTGATTAGGGCTGCGCCAAATCCCAAAAAATCAGGCCCAAAACACGTAGGTGCACCAAATCAGGGCGCTGATTTTGGTAATTTGTTCTATTATGATGCGCACGGTGCGCGCCTTTGCGCTAAGTCCTTGATCCGGTTGCGCACCCTAATGGCACATAAGCTGCATTGCTCTTTCAGCCCCGGGCCGCCCGGGCCACCAAATACACGCTTGCGAGGACGCAAATGACCCCCGCCGATGTTCTGACATTGATCAAAGAAAAAGATGCGAAGTTCGTCGATCTCCGTTTTACTGACACAATTGGCAAGGAACAGCACGTTACCGTCCCGACTCGGCTGGTCGACGAGGGGTTTTTCAAGGACGGCAAGATGTTCGACGGCTCGTCCATTGCCGGTTGGAAGGGTATCAACGAATCGGACATGATTTTGATGCCGGATCCGGCCACGGCCGTGATCGATCCTTTCTATGAAGAAACGACGCTCAACCTGCGCTGCGACATCATCGAACCGATGACCATGCAAGGTTACGGCCGCGATCCGCGCTCGTTGGCGAAGCGCGCCGAAGCGCACTTGAAGGCGTCCGGAATCGCCGACTCGGCGCTGTTCGGACCGGAGAACGAATTCTTTATCTTCGACAGCGTGCACGTGAGCTCCGGCATGAACGGCTGCTCATACGAGGTCGACGCATACGAGGGCGCTTGGAATTCCGGGAAGACCTACGAGGATGGCAACAAGGGACATCGTCCGGGCGTGAAGGGCGGCTACTTCCCGGTCCCGCCTGTCGATTCGCAGCAAGACATTCGCACCGCGATGTCGATGGCCTGCGAGGAGATGGGATTGAAGTTCGAAGTGCATCATCACGAGGTGGCCACCGCCGGACAAGGTGAGATCAACGTGGCCGCGAACACGCTGACCAAGAAAGCCGACGAAGTGCAAATCTTGAAATACGCACTGCAGAACGTCGCGCACGGCTACGGAAAAACCCTGACTTTCATGCCGAAACCCATCGTCGGCGACAACGGCAGCGGCATGCACGTGCATCAATCGCTGCAGAAGGACGGCAAGGCGCTGTTTGCCGGAGACAAGTACGGCGGCCTGTCGGACATCGCGCTCTACTACATCGGCGGCATCATCAAGCACGCGCGGGCAATCAACGCATTCACCAACGCCAGCACCAATAGCTACAAGCGCTTGGTGCCCGGCTTCGAAGCCCCGGTGAAGCTTGCGTACTCGGCGCGAAATCGCTCCGCCTCCATCCGCATTCCCTGGATTTCAAATCCCAAGGGGCGGCGCATCGAAGTGCGATTTCCCGACGCAACGGGCAATCCCTATTTCATGTTTGCTTCCATGTTGCTCGCCGGTCTTGACGGCATTCAGAACAAGATTCATCCCGGCGACCCGGCCGATAAGGATTTGTACGACTTGGAGCCGGAGGAAGATAAAAAAATCCCTACGGTTTGCCACTCGCTAGATATGGCGCTCGATTACTTGGACAAGGATCGTGGGTTCCTGAAGGCGGGCGGCGTGTTCACCGATGACCTCATCGACGCCTACATCGAATTGAAGATGAAGGAAGTGACGCGCCTGCGGATGACCACGCATCCGATTGAAATTGAGATGTATTACAGCTTGTAGGGTTTGGGGATGCTCAGGCCTTAAGGTGACGGCGGTCACGCCGTCGTCACCTCGTTTTGTGGTCGGGAGGCGATAGGTCTATGCTTTGGAATTATGCACCCGCGGACCTCCTGGTTGGGATTAAGCCTATTGGCAGCTTTCGCGGTGCAAGCGGCCGTGGTCTACAAATGGGTCGACGCCGATGGCGTCGTCCACTTCTCCGATCAGCCCTCGCCCGGTGCCGAAAAGATCTTTACATCCTCATCCTCGTCGGCCGCGGCGGCATCCTCGGCGCCTTCAACCGGGGGCATGCAGCAAGCGCAGGCGAGCGCCGCGGGGAGCGGACTCGGCTACAGCGAATTTTCCATCACCTCGCCCGTGACCGATCAGACCTTCTTCGGCGACGATGTCATCGCCGTGCATTTGAACCTCGCGCCCCCGCTCAAGCCCAATCAGAGCGTCACCTGGCACTTGAACGGCAAGCAGCTGGACACGGACGCCTCATCGTTTTCCCTGCCGCATTTGGATCGCGGCGCATACACCCTCGCCGCGACCATCACCGATCAACAGACGAGCGAGTCACAAAGCAGCAACAGCGTCACCTTCTACGTGCGCCAGCCGTCCGCGCTGGGACCACGGCACAAGTAACTCGCTGCACATTGCCGGCGGATCTTTAGTTGTCCGCCGAGCTCCAATTGGAGACTCTGCGCATCGACGGCACCGAGCTGCTCGATGCAATGGTCACCAGCGTTTTTCTGCTGGATCAGAACCTGCAGGTCACGTACCTGAACGCCGCCGCGCAAACTTTGCTCGGGCTGGGGCCGAATCAAGCATTGGGGCGGTCGATTGCGGAATTGACGCGCGGCGCCGAGAGCCTGCTGCCGATGTTCGAACGCGCACGCACGGGCGGCGAAGGCGTCGTGCAGCGTGAGCTCGCATGGCAGGCGCCGGGAGGGGTGGACCGGACACTCGACTGCGCCGTGACGCAGATCCTGGTCGGACAGCACAGTCTGCGGCTGCTCCTTGAAATCGAAGATATCACTCAGCACCGGCGCCTCACCCGCGAGAACGCCTTGCTGGCGCAGTTGGGCGGGAGCCGCTTGATGGTCCGCCAGCTCGCGCACGAAATCAAAAATCCGCTCGGCGGCTTGCGCGGCGCCGCGCAACTGCTCGAGCGGGAACTGTTGGATCCGGCGTTGCGCGAGTACACGCGCGTGATCATCAGCGAGGCTGATCGGCTCACCAGTCTGCTCGACTCCATGCTGGGTCCGGGTCGGCCACCGTTGAAACAGCTGGTCAATGTGCACGAGCTGCTGGAGCGCGTGTATCACTTGCTGCGCAGTGAAGCGCCCCCAGGCGTCATCATCGATCGCGACTACGACCCCAGTCTTCCGCCGCTTACGGTGGACCCCAATCACATCATTCAAGCGATGCTCAATCTGGGCCGCAATGCCATCCAGGCGCTCACGGGAGCTGCGGTTGAATCCCCGCGGCTCCTATTGAGGACTCGTGCGGCGAGCAATGTCAGCCTCGGTGCGCGCCGCCACAGGTTGGTTGCCTCGATTCAGTTCGAAGACAACGGTCCGGGCGTGCTGAACGAGATTCGCGAAACCATCTTTTATCCGCTGGTGTCGGGCCGCGCCGACGGCACCGGCTTAGGGTTGGGGATAGCGCAGGACCTCGTCAGCCGGCATGGCGGCTTGATCGAATTCGACAGTGCTCCGGGGAGAACCATATTCGTCATTTCCTTGCCGATGGATTCCGAATGAACGATAAGCCCCTGCAGGTCTGGCTGGTCGATGACGATGCCTCCATTCGGTGGGTACTCGAAAAAGCCCTGAAGGGCAGCGGCATGCAAGCCAAGTGCTTCGACCAGGCCGACAACGTGTTAGCGGCGCTGCGCGGCGCTGCACCGGATGTGCTGATGACGGATATACGCATGCCCGGCCGCAGCGGCCTGGAGCTGCTCAAGGAAATCCAAGTGTCGCGGCCGGGATTGCCGGTGATCGTGATGACGGCGCACTCGGATTTGGACGCGGCGGTGGCGGCGTACCAGGGCGGTGCTTTCGAGTATCTGCCGAAGCCCTTCGACATCGACAAGGCCGTGGACCTCGTGCGCCGCGCCGCGCAGCAGGCGACGCTATCGACCGACGCCGAGGCCACCCGGCGCAGCATCCCGGAACTCTTGGGTCAGGCGGCAGCGATGCAGCAGGTGTTCCGCGCGATCGGCCGATTGTCCCGCTCCAGCATGACCGTGCTGATCACGGGTGAGTCCGGCACCGGCAAGGAACTCGTGGCGCGCGCTCTGCATCGGCATAGTCCGCGCTCCGCCAAGGCCTTTGTCGCGCTCAATACCGCCGCCTTCACCGCGGATCTGTTGGAATCCGAGTTGTTCGGCCATGAGAAAGGCGCATTCACAGGCGCCGATACGTTGCGCAGGGGCCGCTTCGAACAGGCGGACGGGGGCACGCTGTTTCTCGATGAAATCGGCGACATGTCGCCTGCGCTGCAGACGCGGCTGCTGCGCGTGCTGGCGGAAAACGAATTCTATCGTGTCGGCGGTCAGACGCCGGTGAAGGTCGATGTGCGCGTAATTGCCGCGACTCACCAAGACCTCGAGATGCGCGTGAAGTCCGGACACTTTCGCGAGGATCTCCTGCACCGGCTGAATGTGATTCGAATCGAGATTCCCCCGCTGCGCGAACGTCGCGAGGATATCCCGGAGCTGTTGCGCCACTATATGGCGGTCGCGGGGCATGAACTCGGCGTCGAGCCCAAGCTTCTGACGACGTCCGCGGAAACCGCGCTCGTGACTTTCGATTGGCCCGGCAACGTGCGTCAGCTGGTCAACGCCTGCCGCAGGCTCACCGTCACCGCACCGGGGCGCGAAGTCCGCGCCGAGGACATTCCTCCCGATCTAGGCGGTGCGGAGGTGGGCCACGCCGCGAGTCATGATTGGATGGCAAAGCTTTCGCACTGGGCCGAGCAAGAATTGGACGCCGGCACCAAGCGGCTGCTGGATACGGCGGTGCCGGAAGTGGAACGAATTCTCATCCGCGTGGCGCTGCGCAAGGCCGAGGGCATGAAGCAAGATGCCGCCAAACTGTTGGGCTGGGGCCGCAACACCCTGACGCGCAAGATGAAGGAACTCGGCATGCAAGACGCCGGCTAAGAACGAGATTACCCGCTAGGCACGAGATTACCCGCGCCACAGTTTATAATTTGCCGATGGGTGATTATCTTTCGAAAAAACTCGCCGCCGTGCAGGCGTTGTTGCTCGGCATTCCTGCTGCCGAGTGGTTGATCGCCGCCGTCATAGGCGCGGTCGTCTGGGCAAGCCTGTGGCTGCTTCGAGATCTCATCGCGTCGCGATACCAGAAGTATTCCAGCGCGAAGAATCCGACGCTCGTCCGGCTCGTCGTCTATCTGATCGGCAATACCAAGCAGATTCTGTTCTTCGCCGTCGCCGTCGATGTCGCGCGAGAAAGCCTCACGCTGCCCGACAGGATTCAGCACGTCGTGTCCAACGCGGTGATGGTCCTGATCCTGATTCAGGTCGGTCTTTGGGCCGGCCGCACGGTGCGTTTCTATTTGGAAATGAAGGAATTGGAGCGCGGCGCCGACCGCGTTTTCGCCGGCTCTCTCGATATCGTCAGTTTTGTGGCGCGCATGCTGATCTGGTCGTTGCTGATCCTCGTGATGCTCAGCAATATGGGCGTCAATATCACCGCCTTGCTTGCCGGTTTGGGCGTAGGCGGCGTGGCGGTGGCGCTAGCCCTGCAAAATGTCTTGGGCGACTTGTTCGCGTCGCTGTCGATCGCTCTCGACAAGCCCTTTGTGATCGGGGACAACCTGGTCATCGACACCTTCATCGGCAGGGTCGAGCACATCGGCATCAAGACCACCCGCCTGCGCAGCGAGGGCGGCGAACAAATCATCTTGTCGAATGCCGACATTTTGAAAAGCCGCGTGCGCAACTTCGGCCGCTTGTCGCAGCTGCGCATACTGGCAACGATCCGTCTGACTTACGACACACCGGCCGACAAGCTCAAGGCAATGCCCAAACTCTTGGAGAACATCGTTCGCGAACACGCGCAGGCGCGCTTCGAGCGCTGTCACTTGAAAACCCTGGGCGAAAGCTCCTTCCAATTCGAGCTGTCGTACTTCGTGCAGCAGCCCGCCGTCAACCCGATGCTGGACCTGCAGCAGGCCGTGAATTTTCGGATCATCGACGAACTGCGGCGGTTTGGCGTGGAGTTTGCCTATCCAACGCAACTGGTCGTCTTCGAAAGGCATCGGCCCGCGCTCGAGAAATAAGCCCGATGTTTCACGTCGTGCTGTTCGAGCCCGAGATTCCCCCAAATACCGGCAACACCATTCGCCTGTGCGCGAACACCGGCGCCACGCTTCATTTGGTGAAGCCCCTGGGTTTCAGGCTCGACGATAAGAGTCTGCAGCGCTCCGGACTCGACTATCACGACCTGGCGGACGTTAAAGTGCATGCGAGCCTGGAGGTTTGCCTGAGTCATCTTGAGGGCTCGCGGCTGTTCGCGGTGGAGACCGGCGGCAAACGCTGCTACAGCGATGTGCGATATCGGGCCGGCGATGCGTTCCTGTTTGGACCGGAAACGCGCGGCCTGCCCGAGACTGCCTTGCAGCTGGCAGGGCCGGATCATTCCTTGTTCATTCCCATGCGCGCGCAAAGCCGCAGCATCAATTTGTCCAACGCCGTGGCGTTGGTGGTGTTCGAGGCCTGGCGGCAGATCGGTTTCGAGCGCGGGGTTTCGGGTGGGCAGACCAAGGCTTCGAGCTAGAGCGAAGCTGAACGCGTTTCAGGAAGAGTGTCCGCGTACAAATTCCACAGTCGCACCACTCGAGGACTGATATTCGGTAGTGCCTTCAGCTGCGCAAAGGTCTTCCTCGCGTCCGTGGGCTTGCTCTGCGCTACCCAGTCACGGGCAAGATATACGTAGGCTTCGTCCAGTTGCGTGATCTGCCCTTTCCGAAGGCCGCGAGTAATCGCCGCAGAGGCGTCCTGATGATCTCCGGCCCCGAAGTAAACTTCGCCGAGCTTTACATCGAGTTGGCCAGCTGGATTCCTGCTCGCCTCGGCATCCAGGGCGGGTAGCCCCCTTTTGTCCGCGTCCGCGCGCATTTGCATCGCGTTCAACAGTCGGCTCGTGCGCTCCTTATGCTCATCTTTGATAATCCCGGAACTCAGCGCCTTTTCGAGAACCATCTGAGCCTCGCCCGGCAGTCCTGCATCGCCCAGCAATTGGGCCATTTCGATGTAGTCGGTATCCGCTTGCATGGAGTTGGTGTCGTACATGACTCGATAGATCATCAACAGATTGCGGTCATCACGCTCGTCCTGGCGCTCCAAGCGAATCAGATTGTTCCAATAAGATGCCTTGTTCGTGAGGCGCACCAAGTCGTACAGCGCTGCAATCACCCCAACCGGGTCGTTTGCATCGCTAGCGCATTGCAGTTTGAGTTGGTACAGCACTTCCTTGGGTGCTTCGCCTGCCTTTTTGAAGGCGGCGATGGCCTTGTCACCCCAAACCGCAGAGTCTTTGCAATCCCTCTGCTGATAATAGATCTGGCTCATGATCAGCAGATCGTTAGGTTTCAAGGCACCTAGTTCGTTGGCCTTTTCGCCGTACTCAATCGCCTTCGCGGACTGTTGGTTGACTGCGGCCAGTTGAAACAGTGCGCGGAATACACGCACCAGCTCCTCTTCCTTATAAACTCCCCGCGAAAGGGCAGCCTCATAAGCCGCTTGCTTTGCCTTGAATTTGTCCAGACTGATGTTGGAATATCCTTGGACTGACTTCGAATCATACGTCGCGGGCGGTGCCTTGGCCTCAGCCGCTTCCAAACTGTTCAATGCCTGTTGATCAGCCTGCGCTTCGCTGCGCGAGGCCGTCATTTTCTCGGCGGTGATTGCACCTTGGTGTGAGGCGCCGGCTCCTATAGCTTTAAAAGCAGACGGGGTTTGTTTGGTCTTCTCGCTGAACAGCGTTGGCGGCACCGCGACCTCAGCGTTGGGGCTCGGCGCTGAAGACGGAGAGCCGGCGGAGAGGTCGTGCGACCGATATACGGAGAGCATTCGGTAGCTCACGGACACCAGAGACACCGAGAGTCCAATGGCGATCAGACCCCACATCCAGAAACCCATGGCCTTCAGCAGATTGCTCATTGGCGCGACCTCACCAGGCGGGTCCGCCGAGTATAACCCTACCGACCCGGCAACCAACTTCCCCGTGGGTCACCGGTTCCAAGGCCGCAAAATCCGCCGAACGGGGTCGCTTGTGCTCGCCAAGACCGTCGGGTCCAACAGCCGG
>Ga0193726_1000414_pt1 | contig 46578 bp, 45 predicted proteins | sample H2c1metaG_FD_144928 | JGI IMG/M metagenome (GOLD analysis project Ga0193726, IMG submission 144928) | Soil microbial communities from a riparian zone of the East river system, Colorado, United States - H2c1 | ecosystem: Environmental > Terrestrial > Soil > Riparian zone | place: USA: East River... | reverse complement strand
CCCGGCCGAATTGCGGTTGAAGAACTTCATCAAGGCCGAGCAGTTTCCGTATCACTCGGCGCTGGGCTGGGAGTACGATTCCGGCGACTATCACACCGCGCTGAAGAAGATGATGGAGTCGGTCGATTATGCCGGCCTGCGCAAGGAGCAGGCGGCAAGCCGCGAAGCGTTCAAGCGCGGCGAGACCCGCGAAATCATGGGCGTCGGCGTCTCGTTCTTCACCGAGATCGTCGGCGCCGGCCCCTCGAAGAACTGTGACATCCTCGGCATCGCCATGTTCGATTCCTGCGAGATCAGGCTGCATCCGACCGGCGCCGGCATCGCCCGCGTCGGTTCGAAAAGCACAGGGCAGGGGCATGAGACGACCTGGGCGCAGATCATCGCCACAGAGATCGGGATTCCGGCCGATGACATCATGATCGAGGAGGGCAACACCGATACCGCACCCTACGGGCTCGGCACCTACGGCTCGCGCTCGACGCCGGTAGCGGGTGCGGCGATCGCCATGGCCGCGCGAAAAATCAAGGCCAAGGCGCAGATGATCGCGGCCTGGCTGCTCGAGGTCCATGAGGACGATCTCGAATGGGATATCGACGGCTTCCGCGTCAAAGGCTTGCCGGAGAAGTTCAAGTCGATGAAGGATTTGTGCTGGGCGGCCTATCACGCGGTGCCGCCGGGCATGGAGCCCGGCCTTGAGGCGGTGAGCTATTACGATCCGCCCAACATGACCTATCCGTTCGGCGCCTATATCTGCGTCATGAATATCGATGTCGACACCGGGGTCTACACGATCAGGCGCTTCTATGCGCTCGACGATTGCGGCACCCGCATCAATCCGATGATCATCGAAGGCCAGGTGCATGGCGGACTGACCGAAGCCTTCGCCATCGCGATGGGCCAGGAGATCCGCTACGACGACGAGGGTAATGTGGTGACCGGCTCGTTCATGGATTTCTTCATGCCGACCGCGGTCGAGACGCCGCATTGGGAGACCGATTTCACCGTGACGCCATCGCCGCATCATCCGATCGGCGCCAAGGGCGTCGGCGAAAGCCCTAACGTCGGCGGCGTGCCGGCGTTCTCCAATGCCGTCAACGACGCTTTCTCTTTCCTGGGGAGTACCCATATTCAGATGCCGCACGATTACTGGCGCAACTGGCGGGCGGCGAAGAATCTGGGAGTATTTGCGTAGAAATGCACATGGATCGCGACGAGATCGCGGGGCGTCTGGCGGCCAGCGGCTACATCGCCGATGGCGAGCTCGCGACCGCGATTTCGCTGATGCAGTTGCTCAGGCGCCCGCTGCTGCTGGAAGGTGAGGCGGGCGTCGGCAAGACCGAGGTTGCCAAGGCGCTGGCGAGCGTTCATGCCACCGAATTGATCCGGCTGCAGTGCTACGAGGGACTCGACCAGTCGGCCGCGCTGTATGAGTGGAACTACCAGCGCCAACTGCTGGCGATCCAGGCGCACCGCGGCGAGAATGCCGATGCGATCGAGGATCAGATATTCTCCGAGAAATATTTGCTGGAACGGCCATTGCTGGCTGCGATCCGCCGCGACCAGCCGCCGGTGCTGCTGATCGACGAGATCGACCGCGCCGACGACGAATTCGAAGCGTTCCTGCTTGAATTGCTGTCCGATTTTCAAGTCTCGATTCCAGAGCTCGGTACGATCTCCGCAAAATCGATTCCACACGTCGTTCTCACCTCGAACGGCACCCGCGAACTATCCGACGCGCTGCGCCGCCGCTGTCTCTACCACTATGTCGATTATCCCGACGTGGACCGCGAGGCGCGCATCATCATGGCGCGGATTACGGGCGCCGGCGCCTCGCTGTCGCTACAGATTGCGCGCATGGTCGGAAACATCCGCAAGGAGGAGCTACGCAAGGTCCCGGGCGTGGCGGAAACGCTGGACTGGGCGGCGGCATTGGTCGGGCTCGACATCCGCGATTTGCACGACGATCCCGAGGCCGTGCACGAGACGCTAATGTGCCTGCTCAAAACCCATGAGGACAAATCACGGGTGACGCGCGAGGTTACCGAACGGCTGTTGGGGAAGGTCGCATGAGCTGCTGCGGCACACCTTTCACCTTCGACGAGAGCGACGAGGTCTCGCGCCTGGTCTCGGGAAAGCTCGCGGCGTTTCTGCGGACGCTGCGCGATAATGCCTTCGCGGTCGGCCTGCATGAAGGACAGGATGCCGCGGCGTTGATGGCCGCGGGCTACGCAGAGCGGCCCGGACTGTTGCGCTCTGCATTCAAGCATCTGTTTTCGGCGCGGAAATCCGACTGGGAAAAATTCGACGGATTGTTCGATGCGTTCTGGCTGGGAAGACGCGTGCGCTCGCGTTCGATGACCATGGGTTCGGCGAAGGTAGCCAACAGCCCGTCGCTGAAAAACCTGCATAACAACAAGCCGGAACGAACCGGCGAGTCCGCGATGGACCAGATTGCGTCGGGCGATGATGCGCCCGAGGATCGCGCGGGCGAGGGCCGCATGGAAGGCGCATCGCGCGCTGATAATATTTCCGAGGTTGATTTCCGTAAAATAGCCGACCCCGCACAGATTGAAGAAGCCCATGCCGCAGCGTCCCGGCTGGCAAAAACCATGCGCACGCGGCTGACCCGCCGCGATCTGGCGCGCCGCCACGGCTACCGGCTCGATCTGCGACGGACGATTCACAGCAACATCAGCCATGGCGGCGTGCCGATCGACCTTAAGAAGCGGCAGCGCAAGGAGAAGCCGCTGCGCCTGGTGATGCTGCTCGATGCGTCCGGTTCGATGAGCATGTACACCGGCGTGTTCCTGCGCTTCATCCACGGCGTGCTGGATGAGTTTCGCGAGGCCGAGGCATTCCTGTTCCACACCAGGCTTGCGCACGTCTCCGACGCGATGAAGGAAAAGGACGCCGCGCGCGCACTGGATCGGCTGTCGATGATGGCACAGGGCGTCGGCGGCGGCACCAGGATCGGCGAATGCCTGCAGACCTTCAACCGCTGGCACGCCGCGCGCGTGATCCATTCGCGCACTTGCGTGATGATCGTATCCGACGGCTATGAGACCGGCGATGCGGAATTGCTCGGCCGCGAGATGGCGGCGCTGGGCCGGCGCTGCCGGCGCATCGTCTGGCTCAATCCGATGATGGCGTGGGAGGGCTATGCGCCGGAGGCCGCGGGCATCAAGGCGGCGCTACCGCATGTCGATCTCTATGCGCCGGCCAATACGCTGAAAAGCCTGACCGCGCTTGAACCCTATCTCGCAAAACTCTGATGGAGCGACCGATGACCGCTCATGTCGAAGTGATGGACCTGGTGGCGCAGATGAAGGCCGCCGAACAGGCGTTCGTGCTCGCCACCGTGGTGCGTACGGTGTCGGTGACCGCGGCCAAGGCCGGCGCCAAGGCGGTGCTCAAGGCCGCACGCGACGCGCTGGCCGATGGCGAGCCGCGCATGGTCTCGGTGCAGCCGGAGAATCTGCTCGCGGAGCTCGGTGTCAAACCCGGTGAGAACCGCGACGGCGTGCGCTTTGCAGAGAATATGTGCCCGAGCAAGGGCACCATGGACATCTTTGTCGAGCCGGTGCTGCCGCATCCGTCGCTGATCGTGCTCGGCGCGAGCCCGGTGGCGATGTCGCTCGCGGCGCAGGCGCGGCAGCTCGGCTATCATGTCACGGTTGCCGCACCAGCCGCCGATCTACCTGTTTCCCCCGACGCCGACATGCGGATCGACGGCTACCAGCTCGGCCATCTCAACGAGGCGCGGCGCTTTATCGTGGTCTCGACCCAGGGCAGGGGTGATGAAGCCGCATTGCGCGCGGCGGTGTCGATCGACGCCGCGTATCACGCGTTCGTCGGCAGCCGCCGCAAGATGGCGGCGCTTCGCGAGAAACTTGTTGCTGAAGGCATTGACGCCAAGGCGCTCGACCGCGTCAAGGCACCGGCCGGCCTCGATCTCGGCGCGATCACGCCGGAGGAAATCGCAATGTCGATTCTGGCGGAGATCACGGTCGAACGCCGCCGCGGCCAGCGCGGCGAAGTGCCGGCATAGCAACCGCAAAAAATCAGACGCGCCGGCTAAACCGACGCGCCTGATTTAGTCCGTGAGATCGTGCGAGACGATCAATAATACGGGCAAATTCTCCGGCCCCATTGGTTCCAGTAGCAGCCGGCTCCATAGACGCCGACGCCGTAGCCGATGCCGCGACCATAGCCCCAGCCTCGACCGCGGCCGCCACGAACGACGACACCGCCGCCGCGACCAAAACCACGGCCACCGCCGCCTCGGAAGCCGCCGCCGCCGCGCATACCGCCGCCGCCGCGTCCGCCACCACCACGTCCGCCGCCGCCACGGGCATCGGCCGATGTGCTCGACGCCGTCAGCAGCAGCGTCGAAGCGCCGACGATGCTAAACATGTAAACGCAGACCAACGCAAACGTTGCGAGGCAACGTGTGAGAAAACTGCGAGGGGTATTCTGAGCCATTTGGATCTCCCGGTCCGCGAAGCAGATCGACTTATGGATTGTTCTGTCGTCGATCGTCAGTCGTGTTTCAGATGCGTGCGAAAATCAAATCGTAACGTAGAACTTCGGCAGGCACGCTTCCACCAACAGCAGGATAGGGTGAAGGCGCACGTTCGGTCAAGTTAAGCTGCGTCGCGGTTCGCTGGTTCCGGGTTCAAAAACAAAAATATTTAACGGTATGCTGCTCTGCACCATTCGTTCATATTCATGAATGTCCTCCGTGCTCTCGCCAAACATTCCATGGCAGCTTAAGACCAAGCGACGTCCCCGCCCTGGAGCCTCCGATCTCTCTTAGAAACGGCCAATGTCCAAACAGCACACCTATGTCCTCGGCCTCAATACCTACGATCATGACGTGAGCGCCTGTCTGCTTCGGGACGGCGCGATTGCCTTCGCCATCGCCAAGGAGCGGATCACGCGCGAAAAGCACGCCAGCGGCTTCTACAAGGAAGTGATCGACTATTGCCTGGAGGCCGAAGGCATTACGCTGGACGATGTCGATCTCATCGTCCGCAATTGCTACATCCTGCCGGTTTCCGAAATGGAAGACCGGCTGGTGTATCAGGACATGCCGGGCTTCCTTCCCGAATACGAGCGCGCCGACGTCGCCAAGCATCCGCTGTACCGGTCGCACGCGGCCAAGGTGGTGACGATCTCGCACCATCTGGCGCACGCCTACAGCGCCTTCGCCGTCTCTCCGTTCGAGGAAGGCGTCGTCATGATCGTCGATGGCGTCGGCAGCTACCGGTCGGATGTTACCGAACCTTTTCCCGCAGCCGACATGGCCACGCCACTCGCGCGTGAGTCGGAGAGCTATTACAAGTTCAACGGTACGAAGATCGAGTGCCTGAAAAAGGTCTGGATGGAGCCGGATCGCGGATTCCTGAGCGACGAGTTTTACAACATGCCGGGTCTCGGCGCGCTTTACAGCCGGGCATCGACCTACATTTTCGGCGACTGGAACAAGTGCGGCGAGCTGATGGGGCTCGCGCCCTATGGCCGCCACGAACAGATCAAGCCGCTGCTCGACATCGCCGGCAACGAGTTGCACGTGCCGCGCTGGTCCGCCGAGTTCAACCAGCCCTACGTCATGGACAGCGGCGGAAAATGGGAAGCGAGCCCCTCGATGCAGCATTGGGAGGATCTCGCCTGGCGTGTTCAGGACGACACCGAAAAGGTATTGTTGGCGCGTGCCCGCTGGCTGCGCGAAACCACCGGCGCCAAAAACCTCTGCATCGCCGGCGGGGTGGCGCTGAACTGCGTAGCCAACGGGCGGATTGCGCGCGAGGCCGGCTTCGAAAACGTCTGGATTCAGCCGGCCGCGGGCGACGACGGGATTGCGATCGGCTGCGCCGCTTACGGCCAGCTCGAAGTTCTGAAGCAGCCGCGCTCCTTCGTGATGAAGCAATCCTATGTCGGCAAATCCTATGCCGATCAGGATATCGAGAACGCCGCGCAGAAATTTTGGGTCCGGATTCAGACCACGGCTGTCCGCAGCGATAATATTTGCCGCGAGACCGCAAAGCTGCTCGCCGACCAGAAAGTGATCGGCTGGTTTCAGGGCGGCTCCGAGTTCGGGCCGCGCGCGCTCGGCAATCGCAGCCTGCTTGCCGACCCGCGCAAGGCCGAAATGAAGGATATCCTGAACAGCCGCGTCAAACACCGCCAGCCGTTCCGGCCGTTCGCGCCGATCGTTCTCGTCGAGCGGGCGAAAGAAATATTCGAAGGCGAAGAGGACTCGCCGTTCATGCTGATTGCCAAACGGGTCCGCACCGAATGGCGCGACAAAATCCCCGCCATCGTTCACGTTGACGGGACGGCGCGGGTGCAAACGGTATCGGAGGACACCAACCCGGTTCTGTATCGGCTGCTGAAGGAATTCGAGGCGCTCACCGGCGTTCCCGTACTGATCAACACCTCGTTCAACGTCAAGGGCGAGCCGATCGTCGAGACGCCGGCCGACGCCGTGGTTTGCTTTCTGACCACGGGAATCGACAATCTGGTGCTGCACGACACGCTGATTTCGAAAAACGCGCTCCACAAAATCGTGGCGCCGCTGGTGGCCGTCTATACTGACGTTGCTGGTTTGGTGATGGCCAACACCAGGCCCGCCTAAAACCGGATCGATCCGCGCAGTCCGTTAACCCGTTGTCCGGACGCGGGGATTTGCCATAAAAAACCACAATCACAAGCACAAATTTGCCGGGCGCGTGGATCAACGACTTTTCGGTTTAGCGAGTTTACGAAACCCCAAGGAGGCGTGCGATGATCAATCTTAAACATGCGATTGCCGGACTGGCGGCGCTTGGCGGCGTGTCGCTTTGTTCGGGCATGGCTTCGGCGATGCCGAACGGCCTGCCGGCTACCGGCCAGCTTTCCAATGTGGAAAACGTGGTCATGGTCTGCAATGCGTGGGGCCGCTGCTGGTGGCGTCCGAATTATTACGTCGGACCCCGCGTTTACGGTTACGGCGGTCCCCGCTACTACGGCGGCGGCTGGGGCTATCGGCGCGGCTGGGGATACCGCCGCTGGTGACGCCGTGGCAAACAGATTTGATTCGGGGAGGGCCGTTGCCCTCCCTTTTTATTTGTCATGCCTACGATAGCGGCGCGCCGATCACGCGGCCGGCACCGGCGCGGCGGTCGGCTTCGGCGGCGGCTTGTCCTGCTTCTTGGACCAGGAGATGTAGTAGGCGACCAGGGTCATGATCGCTATTCCCGACACGCTCACGAAAATCTGCGCCGCTACTGAACCTGAACTCAGCATCAGCATGAAATGGCCGACGAAGGAGAGGAAAACGCCGACACAGAACACCGCGAGCGACTGCTGCCCGCATTTGATCACCGGTTCCCAGATCTTCCACTCCAGGCCCGGCCAGTCCTTGTGTACAAACTTGACGGTCAGGACAACGATGACGACGAAATGCAGGAAGCGGTACCAGCCGAGGTTGGTCTTGTCGTTCGGATTGAAAGTTGCATAGAGCCAGTGTGGGAACATTGCACCGAAATCCGGAAACTTGCCGGCGAACGTCATTACCATCGCAAGCAAGAGATACGCGAAGCAGAAATAGGTCGTGAGAGGTGAGCTGATGACTGCTCGCGCCTTCTGCGCGCCGCCGAGCGCACACCAGGAGCCGAATACGAACAGCAGTTGCCAGCAGTACGGATTGAAGTACCAGGTCCCGGCCGGATAAGCGGCAAAATTCCAGCCGAATCGCCCGGCCAGGAACCACAACACCAGCGATGCAATCATCGTATAATCCGGCCAGCGCAGCATGGCCCACAGCACCGGTGGAAAGAATCCCATCAGCACGATGTAGAGCGGAAGCACGTCGAGGTTGAGCGGCTTGAACTTCAGCAACAGTCCCTGGGTCAAGGTCTGGATCGGGCTGTCGACCAGGCCGGCAACGTTGAATTCGTTGATAATGTCGGGATCGTTGTAGCGCTGCGCGACGTATCCGATCGCCGCGATATAGATCACGAACAGGATGACGTGGGCGACATAGAGCTGCCAGACGCGCTTGGTCAGCCGCGTCGCGCCGACGATGAAGCCGCGCTCCAGCATCATTCGCGCGTAGACGAAAGATGCGGTGTAGCCGGAGATGAAGACAAACAAATCAGCGGCGTCGCTGAAACCGTAGTTTCGGGTGGTGATCCAGTTCACCACATTGTCCGGGATGTGATCCAGGAAAATCGCCCAGTTCGCAATACCGCGAAACAGGTCGAGCCGGAGATCGCGGCCTTTGGGCGGGAGGATTGCGTGGATTTCCATGGGTGTGATGCTCAGTGGAGTGGTCGAGTGCCGAGATTGTCACAGGGCTGCGGAAAGATTATACCGAATTCGGAAATAAAGCCGTCCGACGACGGAATCACAGATCAACTTCCTGACAGGTCACCCTAACCCATGCCCGTCATTTCCACCAATTTGGCGCAGTGTCGCATCCCAACAGGCTCAGTCAATCCATGACCGCACGCATTTTCAAGCCCGCCAAGAACGCGATGCAATCCGGGACCGCCAAGACCAAGGAATGGCAACTGGACTACGAGCCGGAGCAGCCCCGCGTGGTCGAGCCGTTGATGGGCTGGACCAGTTCCGGCGACATGAAGCAGCAGCTCACCATCCGCTTCGATACAAAGGAAGACGCCGTCGCCTATTGCGAGCGCGAAGGCATTCCCTATCAGGTGATCGAGCCGAAGGAGCCGGCGCGCCGGCAAGCCGCCTATGCCGACAATTTTGCATTTCGGCGCGGCGAGCCCTGGACCCACTGAGATTCCAATTTCCTCTTGATACGCAAACCCCACGCGGCCCCAAAGTTGAGGTTGCGCTGGACCGCTGCGCAATGACACCATGAGGCCGGCCGCCTGACCAGTTCACGGGCGCATAACCAAACCGCGGAAGGCCATGTCGCTTCATTCCACCATCGATCCCACCTCATCGGAGTTCGCCCACAACGCCGAGACCATGCGGGCGCTGGTCGCGGATTTGCGCGAGAAGCTCAACAGCGTCGCCGGCGGCGGCGGTGAGGTCTCCCGCAAGCGGCACTTGTCCCGCGGCAAGATGCTGGCGCGCCAGCGCGTCGATCTGCTGATCGATTCGGGCACGGCGTTCCTCGAATTGTCGCCGCTCGCCGCTTACGGCCTCTATGGCGGCGACGTCCATTCCGCCAGCGTGATCACCGGCGTTGGTCGCGTTTCTGGGCGCGAATGCGTGATCGTCGCCAACGATGCGACCATCAAGGGCGGCACCTATTATCCAATGACGGTGAAGAAGCATCTGCGCGCCCAGGATATCGCGCGGCAAAACAATCTGCCCTGCATTTACATGGTGGACTCCGGCGGCGCGTTCCTGCCGCAGCAGGACGAAATTTTCCCGGACGAACGGCATTTCGGCCGCATCTTCTACAACCAGGCGCAGATGTCTTCGTTAGGGATTCCGCAGATCGCCATTGTGATGGGCTCCTGCACCGCGGGCGGCGCTTACGTTCCGGCGATGTCGGACGAGAGCATCATCGTGCGCAATCAGGGCACGATTTTTCTCGGCGGCCCGCCGCTGGTGAAGGCCGCCACCGGCGAGGTCGTGACCGCCGAAGAACTCGGCGGCGCCGACGTGCATTCCCGCCAATCCGGCGTCACCGATCATTATGCGCAGAATGACAGCCATGCCATCGGCATCGCGCGAAAGATCGTAGCGACCCTGAAGCCGCCGACGCGGCCAACGTTGAACATGCGCGAGCCGCGTGAACCGCTGTTCGATCGGCAAGAACTCTATGGCGTGGTCTCCGCCGACGGCCGCAAGCCGTTCGACGTGCATGACATCATCGCCCGGCTGGTCGATGGCTCCGAGTTCGACGAATTCAAAAAACTGTACGGCCAGACGCTGATCTGCGGCTTCGCGCATATCTGGGGCTATCCGGTCGGCATCATCGCCAACAACGGAATCCTGTTCAGCGAGAGTTCGCTTAAAGGAGCGCATTTCATCGAGCTGTGCTGCCAGCGCAATATTCCGCTGGTGTTCCTGCAGAACATCACCGGTTTCATGGTCGGCAAGAAATATGAGGCCGGCGGCATCGCGCGTGACGGCGCCAAGCTGGTGACGGCGGTCGCAACCGCAGGCGTGCCGAAATTCACCGTGGTGATCGGCGGCTCCTACGGCGCCGGCAATTACGGCATGTGCGGTCGCGCCTACTCGCCGCGTTTCCTCTGGATGTGGCCGAACGCGCGCATCTCCGTGATGGGCGGCGAGCAGGCCGCGATGGTGCTGAGCCAATTGCGGCGGGACAATATCGAAGCCAAGGGCGGCACATGGTCCGTGGAAGAAGAGAACGAGTTTCGTGCGCCGACCCGCGCGCAGTTCGAGAAGCAGGGCAACCCGTATTACGCCACCGCGCGGCTGTGGGATGACGGCGTGATCGATCCCGCCGATACCAGGCTGGTGCTGGGCCTCGGTCTCTCGGCGTCGGCCAACGCGCCGATCGAGCCGACCCGCTTCGGCCTGTTCAGGATGTAATGATGAAGGCCGCGCAATATCGACGCTTCCGCACCCTGCTGATCGCCAATCGCGGCGAGATCGCCTGCCGCGTCATTCGCACGGCGAAAGCAATGGGCCTGCGCACCGTCGCGGTTTATTCCGAGGCCGATCGCGATGCGCTCCACGTCGCGATGGCCGACGAGGCCGTGCTGCTTGGACCGGCGCGGGCGCGCGACAGCTATCTCAACATCGAGCGCGTCATTGAGGCTGCGAAAAAGAGCGGCGCCGAGGCCGTGCATCCCGGCTATGGATTTCTGTCGGAGAATGCCGAATTCGCGCAGGCCTGCGCCGATGCCGGTCTGGTGTTTGTCGGCCCAACGGCTGCGATGATGACGGCGATGGGCTCAAAATCCGGCTCCAAGACGCTGATGGAGAAAGCCGGCGTGCCTTTGGTGCCCGGCTTTCACGGCGAAGCCCAGGACGAGGCCACATTGGCGAAGGCTGCCGACAGCATCGGTTTTCCGGTTCTGGTCAAGGCATCCGCGGGCGGCGGCGGACGCGGCATGCGGATCGTGCGCTCGGCGGCCGAACTTGCTCCGGCCATTGTCAGCGCCAAGCGCGAGGCCAAGGCCGCGTTCGGCGACGACCGCATGCTGATCGAGAAATACGTCGATAATCCGAGGCATATCGAGGTGCAGGTGATCGGCGACAGCCACGGCAATCTGCTGTCGCTTTTCGAGCGCGAATGCACCTTGCAGCGGCGGCACCAGAAGGTGATCGAGGAGGCGCCGTCGCCGACATTGAACGCGACGCAGCGTGACGCGGTCTGTGCCGCCGCGCGCAAGGCGGCGGCCGCGGTGAATTATGTCGGCGCCGGCACCATCGAATTCGTCTCCAATGGCAAGGAGGTGTTCTTCATCGAGATGAACACGCGGCTGCAGGTCGAGCATCCGGTGACTGAACTGATCACCGGCATCGATCTGGTGGAATGGCAATTGCGCGTGGCGTTTGGCGAAAAGCTGCCGCTCAAGCAGGACGAGATCAGGCTGAACGGCCATGCCATCGAGGCGCGGGTCTATGCGGAAAATCCGCACAAGAATTTCATGCCGTCGGTCGGCCGTATCAGGACCTGGCGCACGCCGGCAGAAGTCGATGGCCTGCGGATCGACGCGGGATATCGCGAGGGCGATACGGTGTCGCCGCATTACGACGCGATGCTGGCCAAGGTGATCGCGTGGGCGCCGACCCGCGATGCCGCGATCGACCGGCTCAATCGCGGGCTTGAAGAGACCGACGTCCGTGGCGTCGTTACCAATATTCCATTCCTCTCGGCGCTGGTGACGCATCCGAAGGTGCGCGCCAACGCCATCGACACTGGCTTCATCGAGCGCGAATTGAAGAACCTGACGCCGGATGCAGCCGCGCCCGGCGATCTCGAGCTTTGCGCCGCCGTCGCGGCCATTTTGGAACAAGAGCAGACGGCCGCGCGGGCTGAGGTGCATTCGCCGTGGCGCACGTCGGGCTGGATGCCGGTTGGCCGCAGGCAGCGGGTATTTTCATTCCGGCACGGGCAGGGCGCCGAACACAAGGCGACGCTGACTTACGGTAGCGGCCCCGCGACGATCTCGATCGGCGGGCATGAATTCGACTTTGCGGTTTCGGGCGAAGATAAGGGCGGCATCGACCTCACGCTCGACGGCACACGATCCCATGTCGTTGCTGTTGTCGAAGGCCACGAACTGTATCTGCGAACCCGCAATGGCCGTTTCGACCTGCATTGGGTCGATCCGTTCGGCGGCGATGACGAAGAACAGGTCGGCGAGGACAAGATCGTAGCACCCTTGCCCGGCACCGTCGTGGCCTTGCTGGCTGAGGTGGGCGCGACGCTGGAGAAGGGTGCGCCCATCCTGACCCTCGAAGTGATGAAGATGGAGCAAACCCTGCGCGCGCCGTTCGCGGGCGTGCTGAAAGCGATAAAATGCAAGGTCGGCGACATCGTGCAGGAAGGCGTCGAACTCGCCGAAATCGAGCCGAACGCCGCGTGAGGCCGGCATGAGCGATCAGGTCCGCATTATCGAAGTCGGCCCGCGGGACGGGCTGCAGAATGAGAAGACGACTGTGGGCGTCGAGGCGCGTATCGCCTTCATTGAGGCGCTTGTGGCCGCGGGATTGCATACCGTCGAAGTCGGCGCCTTCGTGTCGCCGAAAGCCATTCCGCAGATGGTGAATTCGGATCAGGTGCTGCGCGGGCTCGGCGGTCTCGACGGCGAATTTCACGTGCTGGTGCCTAACGAAAAAGGCTATGACGCTGCGCGTGCCGCCGGCGCAAAAGTAATCGCGGTGTTTGCGTCGGCGTCGGAGGGTTTTTCGCGCGCCAATATCAATTGCTCGGTCGCCGAGTCCATCGAGCGCTTCAAGCCGGTGATCGCGCGGGCCAGAGCCGACAGCGTCAAGGTGCGCGGCTATATCTCCTGCGTGCTCGGCTGTCCCTTCGACGGCGAGGTGAAGCCGCAGGCCGTGGTGGACGTCGCAAAAGTGCTCTGGGAGCTCGGCTGCTACGAGGTTTCGCTCGGTGACACCATCGGCGTTGGCACGCCGCTCAAGGCGCGGCACCTGTTGCGCGCGGTGGCGGGCGCTGTGCCGATGGCAAACCTCGCGATGCATTTTCACGACACCTATGGGCAGGCGCTGGCCAATCTCTATGCCGGGATGTTGGAGGGCTGCCGCGTGATCGATTCCGCGGCGGGCGGTCTCGGCGGCTGTCCCTATGCGCCGGGCGCGACCGGCAATGTCGCGACCGAGGATGTGGTTTACATGCTGGAGGGAATGGGGATTCCGACCGGCGTTGATATGTCAAAGCTGGTGGCGGCGACGAACGAGATCAGCCGCCTGATCGGGCGCCCGCCGGTCAGCCGCGTCGCGGCGGCGATGAATGCGAAGGCGCGACTTTAGCTTTTCCGTCATTGCGAGCGAAGCGAAGCAATCCAGCCTTTAGAAAGCAAGTACTGGATTGCTTCGTCGCAAGCGCTCCTCGCAATGACGGCTACCTTCCCCCGTCATGCCCCATCACCAGGTCCGGCAGCCAGGTCGCGATCTGCGGCACGAAGCAGAGCAGCACCACGGCGGCCATCATCAGCAGCACGAACGGCAGCGTCCCCCAGATCACTTCGCTTAAGGGGATATCCGGTGCGACGTTGCGGATGACGAAGATATTCAGCCCGACCGGCGGGTGAATCAGTCCCATCTCCATCACGATGGTCATGACCACGCCGAACCAGATGATGTCGAATCCGGCGGCGCGCAGCGGCGGCAGGATGATCGGCGCGGTCATCAGGATGATCGACACCGGCGGCAGGAAAAATCCGAGCACCACCACCATCACCAGGATCGCCGCCAGCAATTCCCAGCGCGGCAGCTGCATTGCGACAATCGATTCCGCGACCGACTGCGAGATGTGCAGGTAGCTCATGACATAGGAATACAGCAGCGACATGCCGATGATCATCATCAGCATGGTGGAGTCGCGGATGGTCGATTTCATGATCGGCGCGAGATCGGAAGGCTTCCACACGCTGTAGATCGCCGCGATCAGGCCCAGCGCCAGCAAGCCGCCGAGGCCTGCGGTTTCCGACGGCGTCGCGTAACCGCCATAGAGCGCGACCATCACCCCGGTCAGCAGGAGGACGAACGGCAGCACCCGCGGCAGCATATCGAAACGTTCCGCCATGGTGTAATCGTCGCGCGTCAGGATCGCCGATGTTTCGCCGGTCTGCGCGTAGACCGCGGCTGCCCTGGCATATTCCATGCGGAATCGAAACACCGCATAGGTGCCGAACAGTGAAACCAGCAGCAGGCCAGGCCCGATGCCGGCGAGAAACAGCCGTCCCAGCGATTTTTCCGCAGCAACCGCAAACAGGATCATGGTGATCGACGGCGGCAGCAGGATGCCGAGCGTGCCGCCGGCGGCGATGATGCCGGCTGCAAAGCCGCCGGAGTAACCGCGCTTGCGCATTTCGGGAATACCGGCCGAGCCGATCGCCGAGCAGGTGGCCGGCGACGATCCCGCCATCGCGGCGAACAGCGCGCAGGCGAACACGTTGGCGACGCCGAGCCCGCCGGGCACGCGATGCAGCCAGGCATGCAGCGCCAAATAAAGATCCTGTCCCGCGCGCGATTTGCCGATCGCCGCACCCTTCAGGATGAAAAGCGGGATCGAGAGCAAAGTGATCGAGGCCATTTCCTCATAGACGTTCTGCGTCACGGTATCGAGCGACGCCGAAGGCATGTAGATCGCCATGAACACCACCGCGACCGCGCCCAGCGCAAACGCGATCGGCATGCCCGAGAACATCGCAAGGAGAGTCGCGATACCGTAGCTGATGCCAATTCCAAATACGGTCATCGGCGCGGTCCGCTGAGCGGAATCATGATCTGCAGCAATATCTGCAGACACAGCAGCGTCATTCCGGACGCCATCAGGACATAGGGAATCGCCAGCGGCGCCGACCACATCGAGTTCGTCACTTGGCCATCGACCCAGGCTTCATGCGCTAGCGTCCAGGATTTCCAGGAGAAGAACGCGCAAAATGCGAAGCTGGCGACATCCACCAGCCAAAGTCTTACGCGGTTGACCAGCGGCGGCAGCAATCCAATGAAGGCCTCGATGCCGATGTGGCCGCGCTGGCCCTGCACATAGGCCGCGGTCATGAAGGTGGCGCCGACCAGCAGAAACACCGCGGCTTCGTCCTGCCAGTAGTTCGGGCTTTTAAACAAGGCGCGGCCGAGCACGCTGTAGCTCAGGATCGCACTCGCCGCGACCAGTGCAATGGCCGCAAGGACGACGATGATATTGTTGAGAAAGGCGAGCGCGCGTTCGAGCGCCGCCACGAGCACATTATCCGTGGCGGCGTTCGTAGCGTCAGTCTGATCCTCAATCGGACCATGCATCATGCAGAAACATCGGTCGCGAGCTTGAGCAGGTTCGCCGCGGCCGCGCTCTTGCCGGTGTAATCCTTCCACGCGGTGTCGCGGGCGATGTCGCGCCACTTGCCGACGGTCGCCTGATCGAGCGGGCTGACCTTGGCGCCGGCCTTCTCATAGACCTTGGCGACCTCGACGTCGTCGTCCTGCGCGCCCTTCTTGCCGAACGCTTCCATCTCGGCGCCGACAGCGAGGATGATGTCCTGCTGGTTCTTCGGCAGCTTGTCGAAGATCGCCTTCGACATCAACAACGGCTCGAACATGAACCAGTAGGAGGCGCCCGCACCCGAGGTCAGCGATTTTGCCACTTCCTCGAGCCGGAACGAGATCAGGCTGGTGGAGGAGGTGATGCCGGCGTCGCAGGCGCCGGTCTGCATCGCCGCATAAAGTTCGTTCGACGGCACCGACAGCACAGCAGCACCCGCACTCTGCAGCACCATATCCATCTCGCGCGAGCCGCCGCGAACTTTCAGGCCCTTGGCGTCTTCGGGTGCCACAATCGGCTTGGACCGGCTGGCGACGCCGCCGGCCTGCCAGACCCAGGTGATGATCATGATGCCCTTGTCGGCCAGGAAATCGGTGAGCGCCTTGCCGACCGGCTGGTTCTTCCAGCGCAGGCCTTGGTCATACGTAGAGACGAGGCCGGGCATCAGGCCGATATTGGTTTCCGGCAGTTCGCCGCCGGCATAGGGCAGGGGATACAGGCTGAGATCGAGCGCGCCTTTGCGCATGGCGGAGAATTGCGCGTTGGTCTTGATCAGCGACGAGTTCGGATAGATTTCGCCGGTCAACTCGCCGCCGCTGCGTTTTGCAATCTCGGCAGCGAATACCCGGCATAGCCGGTCGCGGAAATCGCCCTTGTCGATGGTGCCGCCCGGAAACTGGTGCGAGATTTTCAAGGTGGTCGCGGCATGCGCCGTTCCGGTTCCCAGGCGCAGGATGGCGGGGGCGGCGAGCGCGGATGCGATGACGTGGCGGCGTGTGATCATGGAGGTCTCCCTAAAACTCTTCTTGTTGGGATTGCGGGCGATGTCGATGCGGCATGTTAGCCCGACAGCTTAAGTGTTTTCTCTCATCTGATAGTTTGAGGAGATGCGCGCGGGAGCAGCTTTGCTGCACTGCACACGCATCGGGAATCGAGGTGAGCGCCGGACTAACATATTTTGCGGCGATGAACCCATTCCATCGTCCGCGGCTGCTTCAAGAACACGTCAACGCGCGGATTATTTCACTCCGTTCCCCGGACGCAGCGCAGCACGTAGCGGTGCGCTGCAGAGCCGGGGTCCCGCTTTTCTTCGACTGTAACCGGGGTCCCGGTTCTGCGAAGCGGCACTTCGCGCCGCATCGCGCCCGGGAAACGAGATCGGTGATTCAAATTTCAAACAGCCAGCCTTCCGCAATCTCGCGGCGCGAAGCGTCCGAGCTTTGCCAGACCGCCAGCGAACCGCGCTGGCGGGTGGAGCGGCGGGAGGCGCCGGGGTGCAATAACGTAGCACCCCCGAGGCGGGATTAACGTACCCACCTCGCGCGGCAAGGCGACCGCGCGCGCCCAGTGACGTAGGGCGCGGCACCTCCCGGCGCTCCACCTTGGCCACCAGCCTGTCGGCTCAGATCGGGATCGCTTCTAGAAAGCGGCCCCTCACCGGACACGACGCGATCAGGATACGAGAGGTTTCGGGGACGGGGATAGGAATACTATCACAAGTTCGTGAACTGTGCCTGCACAGACTTTCGTTCCCCGGACGCAGCGCAGCGCGCCGCTCTTCGCGGCGTGGTGCGCTGCAGAGCCGGGGCCCCGGTTGCTAGCATCGTAAACCGGGGTCCCGGTTCTGCGAAGCAGTGCTTCGCGAAGAGCTACGCGCTGCATCGCGCCCGGGACACGAAGCAGCCCGAAAACAAAAACGGGACCCGAAGGCCCCGTTCCAATTCCGTCAAAACCGCAAATCTTACTTGATCTTGGATTCCTTGAACTCGACGTGCTTGCGCGCTACGGGATCGTACTTCTTCTTGACCAGCTTGTCGGTCATGGTGCGCGAGTTCTTTTTGGCGACGTAATAGAAGCCGGTATCCGCGGTGGAGACGAGCTTGACCTTGATGGTGACCGCTTTGGCCATGGCAAAAACCTCTGATGTCTGGAATCGGTAGCTAGACCAAACAAACTGGCCAGCATTTGGGCCGCAACCTAGCTTCGAACGCCCCAAAGTCAAGGTTTTAGGGCCAAAACCTTCGGATTTACGGCTCGAAAAACCGGTTTTTCGGCCGCGGCAGGCCGAGATTCTCCCGCAACGTCCTGCCCTCGTATTCGCGCCGGAAAATCCCGCGCTTCTGCAGTTCCGGCACCACGTTGTCGACGAAATCGTCGAGCCCGGCGGGCAGGAACGGGAACATGATATTAAAACCGTCGCAGCCTTCCGTGGTCAGCCACTCTTCCATCTGGTCGGCGATGGATTCGGGCGTGCCGACGAACGACAGCCCGCCGTAGCCGCCGACGCGTTCGGCAAGTTGGCGCACGGTGAGCTTGCCGCGCGCGGCGGCATCGACCAGCCGCTGCCGGCCGCTCTTGCTGGCGTTGGTTTCGGGGATCGGCGGCAATTGCCCCTCGGGATCGAAGCCCGATGCATCGGTGCCTAATTGCACCGACAGCGAGGCGATGGCGCTGTCGTAATGCACCATGCTGTCGAGCTTGGCACGCTTCTCTTTGGCTTCGTCGATGCTGTCGCCGACCACGACGAATGCGCCGGGCAGGATTTTCAGGTGCTCGCGATTGCGGCCGAGCTTGTCCATGCGGCCCTTGATATCTGCATAAAGCTTTTGCCCATCGGCGAGGGGGCCGCCGCCTGTGAACACCGCTTCCGCGGTCTCGGCCGCGAGCTGCTTGCCATCCTCCGACGCGCCGGCCTGGACGATCACCGGCCAGCCCTGCACCGGGCGGGCGATGTTGAGCGGGCCGCGGACGCTAAGATATTTGCCTTTGTGATTGAGCACATGCATTTTCGCCGGATCGAAATAGAGCCCGCTCTCGACGTCGCGCACAAAGGCGTCGTCGGCGAACGAGTCCCACAACCCGGTCACCACATCGTAGAATTCACGCGCGCGTTTGTAGCGTTCGGCGTGCTCCATGTGGTCTTCCAGCCCGAAATTCAGCGCCGCGTCCGGATTGGAGGTCGTGACGATATTCCAGCCGGCGCGCCCATTGCTGATGTGGTCGAGCGACGCGAAGCGGCGGGCGACGTGATAGGGCTCGTCGAAGGTGGTCGAACCGGTCGCGATCAGCCCGATATGTTCGGTCAAGCCCGCCAGCGCCGACAGCAGCGTGAACGGTTCGAACGAGGTGACGGTGTGGCTGCGCTTCAGCGCATTGACCGGCATGTTCAGCACGGCCAGGTGGTCGGCCATGAAGAAGGCGTCGAACTTTCCGGCTTCGAGCTTGCGGATCAGCTGCCTGATATGCGCGAAATTGAAATTGGCGTCCGGCCATGCGCCGGGATAGCGCCACGCGCCGGTGTGAATACTGACCGGCCGCATGAACGCGCCGAGCTTGAGTTGACGTTTTGGCATGGTCTTCGACCCCATTGAAGTCCGTCATCGCCCGGCTTGACCGGGCGACCCAGTATTCCAGAGTGCGGGAGAAGTCCGAGGTATAACAACAAGCACTCTGGAATACTGGATCCCCGCTTTCGCGGGGATGACAGCCAGTGTTACCCGCCCAACACATCCCTATGCATCCGGCCGCCGTAGAAATGGAAAAACGGCACCGCCGCGTCGTGTTTCAGCGGACCTGATTCCAGCCGCATTTCCAGTTCGCGCAGCACGTTTTTGGTCATGGGGTGCAGATCGGCCAGCGGTTTCGAGCCGAGCTCGACCCAGACCAGTTCCACCAGTTCGGCGTCGGAATGGATCACGCCCTGCACATGATGGGTGATCGCTGAGGCGTCCGCAGTGAAAAACCGCGTATCGAACCGCCGCACGCGGCCGGGCGGCGTGATCGCGCGCGCGATCAGGAACAGGCTCGAAGGATCCGGCAGCAGGCCGGCGTCGCTGAACGGTTTCCACACGCCGTCGAGTTTTGGCGCAGCGCCGTCGCTCTTGCGGCCGAGACACAGCCCGGTTTCCTCGCAGGCCTCGCGGATCGCGGCGACGGCAAGGGCGCGCGCGCGTGACGACGGCGTCTTCGGGCTGCCCTTCGTCAAATTCGCTTCGAGTTCTTTGGAAATGGGAGCGGCAACCGGAATGCGGTTATCGGACGCATCGACGCGGCCACCGGGAAACACGAACTTGCCGGGCATGAACACCACCTTGTCGTGGCGCTTGCCGACCAGCACTTTCGGCGCCGGGCCGCTGCGGTCGATCAGGATCAGCGTGGCGGCATCCACCGGCCGGCGATAGGGATGATGATCGGCTTCTTTTTCTTCTTTGACGACGCTTGCCGCTTCGCTCATTTCACGCCCGCTGTTTCCCTGTCATTGCGAGGAGCACTTGCGACGAAGCAATCCAGTCTGTGTCCACGTGCTGGATTGCTTCGCTTTGCTCGCAATGACGGCTTCAAGGTTCCTGGCCGCTCTACGGTTCGGGATTCTTCTCGTCAAATCCGTGCATGCGCAACGCCCATTGCACGCCGACCACCGCCCCCTTCACCGGCTGCAATAAAACCAGCGACAGTATAAGCGTCAGCGGCAAATAGATCGCGAGCTGCAACGGCACCGGGGGTGCGTAATCGGTTTCAATCCACAAGATCATCGGCACTACGATGTGACCGACAATGACGATCACCAGATAAGCTGGCAAATCGTCGGCGCGATGCGGGGTATAATCCAGTCCGCACACCGAGCAGTGATCGTCGACTTTAAGGAAGGCACGAAACAATTTTCCCTCGCCGCAGCGCGGGCAACGGCCGCGCAGTCCGCGCTTCAGCGCGGTCCATACATCGCGTTTTTCGCCGGACACCTGATCCCGGGTCCAGACCTTGGTCGGCTCGCTCACGGTTTCCATGATTTGCCCCTCTTTGATTTCCCGGACTTGGCTTTACCCGGCTTGCGGTCCTTTTTGCTCGGGCTGCGGCCCGGATGCGCTTTGACCTGTGCGTCGCGCGGAGCATTGGCGCGCGCCGGCTCGCGCCGGCGTCCGCGCGGCATCACGCGGCCTTCCGACAGCAGTTCAAACCGCAGCGCTCCGGCCACCGGGGCTGCTTCTACCAGACGCACATCGACCACGTCCCCCAGCCGGTGCATGGCGCCACTGCGAGAGCCTATCAGCGCATGGCGCGCCTCGTCGTAATTGAAATATTCGGTGCCAAGCGTGCGGATCGGAATCAGGCCGTCGGCGCCGGTATCGCTGAGTTTTACAAATAATCCAGCGCGGGTGACGCCGGAAATCCGGCCCTGGAACGTCGCGCCAATGCGGTCGGCGAGAAAATGCGCGATCAGCCGGTCGGCGGTTTCGCGCTCGGCCTTCATGGCGCGGCGCTCGGTCACGGAAATCTGCGCGGCGACTTCGCTTAAAGTTTCCGCCGTCTCGGTTTCCGGCAGCGCGCCTTCCCCGAGCCCAAGCCCGCGGATCAGCGCGCGATGCACGACCAGATCGGCGTAGCGGCGAATCGGCGAGGTGAAATGCGCGTAGCGCCTTAGGTTCAGGCCGAAATGGCCGTAATTCTCGGCGGAATATTCGGCCTGGGCTTGCGAGCGCAACACCACTTCGTTCACCAGCGGTTCGGAATCATGGCCCTTGACCTGCGTCAGCACGCGGTTGAACAGCGCCGGCCGCAACGCGCCGCTTTTGGCGAACGGCAGATCGAGGGTTTTCAGAAATTCCTGCAGATTATGAACCTTCTCGACCGTCGGTTCATCATGCACCCGGTAGATAAGCGGCAGCGCCTTTTTTTCAAGCATTTCGGCCGCGGCGACGTTGGCCAGGATCATGAATTCTTCGATCAGTTTGTGCGCGTCGAGCCGCTCGGGCACGATGACGCGATCGACCGTGCCGTCGGCTTTCAGCAGGATTTTGCGCTCGGGCAGGTCGAGGTCGAGCGGCTCGCGCTCGTCGCGCGCGAGTTTTACGCATTCATAGGCGGCGTAGAGCGGCTTCAGGATCGGCTCGAGCAGGGGGCCCGTGGTGTCGTCGGGCCGGCCGTCGATCGCGGCCTGCGCCTGCGCGTAGCTCAGCTTCGCCGCAGATCGCATCAGGATGCGATGAAATGTGTGCGAGCGCTTGCGGCCGTCGGCGCCGATGACCATGCGCACCGCCAGCGCGCCGCGGGGCTGGCGCGGCACCAGCGAGCACAGGTCGTTGGAGATGCGTTCGGGCAGCATCGGCACCACGCGGTCCGGGAAGTAGACCGAGTTGCCGCGCGTCAGCGCGTCACGGTCCAGCGCCGAACCGGGCCGCACATAGAATGCGACGTCGGCAATGGCGACGTTGACGACAAAGCCGCCCTTGTTGTTCGGATCGGGATCAGCTTCCGCATGCACCGCGTCGTCGTGATCTTTTGCATCCGGCGGGTCGATGGTCACCAGCGGCACCTCGCGCCAGTCCTCGCGTCCTGCCAGCGTCGCGGGCTTTGCCTCCTCGGCTTCGCGCAAGGCTGCCGGCGAAAACGCCTGCGGAATTTCGTGGGCGTGGATCGCGATCAGGCTTACGGCCTTCTCAGACGCCAGCGATCCCAGCCGCTCCTTCACCTTGCCTGACGCCAGCCCAAAACCGCGCGAACGCACCAGGTCGACGCTGACGAGGTCGCCGTCCTCGGCGCCGCCGGAGTCGGCCTTGGCGATATTCAGCTCGCGGCCGGCCTGTTTCTTGTCGACCGGCACCAGCCGTCCGCCGCCGCCGGGCAGGGCACGGAAGATGCCGAGCACGCGGGTTTTGGCGTGATCGACCACCTTGATGACGCGGCCGCTATAGGCGCCACCTTCGGCGTCCGGCTTCTCGACCCGCAGCAGCGCGCGGTCGCCGACCCCGGCCGCGGTGCCCGGCTGCGGGCGGCGCGGAACGTGGATGCGGATTTTCGGCGCCGCGCCGTTCGCTTCTTCGTCCCATTCCGTAGGTGTGGCGATCAATTCGCCGTCGCTGTCGCGGCCGGTGATATCGGCCATCACGGTCGGCGGAAGTGCTGCCGGTTCGTGGATTTTCTTGCCTTGCTTGGCGATGCTGCCCTCGTCTGACAGTTCGCGCAGGATGCGCTTCAGTTCGACGCGGTCGGCGTTCTTCAGTCCGAATTCGCGCGCGATCTCCCGCGTTCCGATCTTTCCGGGATGCGCGCGGACGAATGCGAGAATGGCGTCCCGGCTCGGAAAGCTCTGCTCGCGCTGCCTGGCCAAATTTATCCGCTCGCCTTGCCGGGGTTGTTCTTGGCGACCGGCTTTGCGGGCTTGGTCGGTGACGTCTTGGCACTTGCCGTCACCGGCGCGCGGGCCTTGCTGGCGGCGTCCGATTTCGGTTTTGCCACGGATTTTTTCGCCGCGGCTTTCTTGGCCGGTTTCGGCGGTTTCGGATCGCTGTCGGTTTTTGCAGCCGCCGCCTTCTTCGCCGGCGCTTTCTTCTTGGCCCGCGCAGGCTTGCCGCCGCCCTTGGCCGCGCGCTCGTCGATCAGCGCGATGGCTTCCTCCAGCGTGATGGTGTCCTGGGTCTTGTCGCTGGGAATAGTGGCGTTGATGCCGCCGGCGGTGACATAAGCGCCATAGCGGCCGCCCTTGACCGCAACCGCGCCCAGCGTCGGATGATCGCCCAATGGTTTGCCGGGATCGGCGCCGAAGCGGCGCTTGCTCGGGCCTTTCAGGATTCGCTCGGCGATCAGCGTCACCGCGCGATTGAGGCCGATGGTGAACACCTCGTCGCCGGCTTCCAGGCTCGCATAGGTCTTGCCGTGCTGCACATACGGCCCGAAGCGGCCGATACCGGCCTTGATCGGCTCGCCGTCCTCGGGGTGCTTGCCGACTTCGCGCGGCAGCGCCAGCAATTGCAGCGCAAGCTCCAGCTCCATATCGGCCGGCGACGTCCCTTTCGGAATCCCCGCGCGCTTCGGCTTTTCGCCTTCGGCGTAATCCTTGGGCTCGCCCAGTTGAATGTAAGGACCGAAGCGTCCGGCCTTCACCGCGACTTCGCGATCGGTTTCGGGGTCCTTGCCGAGCACCCGGTCGGCGCTGGCTTCGCTGTCGGTTGCGAGCGGGCGGGTATAGCGGCATTCCGGATAATTGCTGCAGCCGACAAAGGCGCCGAACTTGCCGGCCTTGAGGTTGAGCTTGCCGGCGCCGCAGCTCGGGCACTGCCTTGGATCGCCGCCATCCTCGCGCGGCGCGTAGATGTGCGGACCCAGCATGTCGTCCAGCGCATCGAGCACCTGCGTGACGCGCAAATCCTTGATCTCGTTAACCGCGCCGATGAAGTCGACCCAGAAATCCTTCAGTACCTGCTGCCACGCGATCTCGTTGTTGGAAATGCGGTCGAGCTGCTCTTCGAGATTGGCGGTGAAGTCGTACTCCACATAGCGCGCAAAAAAGTTTTCCAGGAACGCGACCACGACGCGACCCTTGTCCTCGCCATGCAGCCGCTTCTTGTCGAGCTTGACGTAGCCGCGGTCTTTCAAGACCTGAAGAATGGAGGCGTAGGTCGAAGGCCGGCCGATGCCGAGTTCTTCCATGCGCTTGACCAGCGAGGCTTCGGAGAAACGCGGCGGCGGTTCGGTGAAATGCTGGGTGACGGCAAGGTCTTTGCGCTTCAGCGCTTCGCCTTCGCTCATGGCGGGGAGGCGGCGAGAGTCCTCGTCATCGCCGTCGTCGTCGCGGCCCTCCTGATACAGCGCCAGAAAACCGTCGAATTTGATCACCTGGCCGGTGGCGCGCAGTTCCAGCACGCGGGAGCCTGCTTTCGCGGCGATATCGACGGTGGTGCGTTCCAGTTCGGCCGATTCCATCTGGCTTGCGATGGTGCGGATCCAGATCAGTTCATAGAGCCGCGCCTGGTCGTTATCGAGGCGGCGGCGCATCTCGGCGGGGCGGCGCGACAGATCGGTGGGGCGAATGGCTTCATGCGCCTCCTGCGCATTCTTGGCCTTGGTCTGGTACGCGCGCGGCGCATCCGGCACATAGGCATTGCCGTAGTCTTCGCCGATCACCTTGCGCGCCTGCACGATCGCCGAATTGTCGATCTGCACGCCGTCGGTACGCATATAGGTGATGAGGCCGGTGGTCTCGCCGCCGATGTCGATGCCCTCATAGAGCCGCTGCGCGATCCGCATGGTATGGGCGGGCGCGAAGCCGAGCTTGCGGCTGGCCTCCTGCTGCAGCGTCGACGTCGTGAACGGCGCCTGCGGATTGCGCCGCGCCGGTTTGGCCTCGACGGTGGAGACGGTGAAGTTGGCGGCCTCGATGGCCTTTTTGAAATCTTCCGCCTCGGCGCCGGTGCCGATGTCGAGCCGCTGAATCTTCTTGCCGTCGGCGCCGACCAGCCGCGCCTCGAAGGCGTCGCCGCGCGGGGTCGTCAACGTTGCGACCAGTGACCAGTATTCGCGCGGAATGAATTTTTCGATTTCCAGCTCGCGATCGCAGACCAGCCTCAACGCAACCGACTGCACGCGGCCCGCGGAGCGCGCGCCGGGCAGTTTGCGCCACAGCACCGGCGACAGCGTAAAGCCGACCAGATAATCCAGCGCGCGGCGCGCCATGTAGGCATCGACCAGCGCGCCGTCGATCTGGCGCGGATTCTTCATCGCCTCCGTCACCGCCTGTTTGGTGATGGCGTTGAACACCACGCGTTCGATGGTCTGATCCTTGAGCGCGCGCTTCTCCTTCATGACTTCCAGCACGTGCCAGGAAATTGCTTCGCCCTCGCGGTCGGGGTCGGTGGCGAGGATCAGTTTGTCGGCGCCTTTCAGGGCGCGGGCGATGTCGTTGAGTCGGCCGGCTGCCTTCGGATCGATCTCCCAGATCATCTGGAAATTGGCCTCCGGATCGACCGACCCGTTCTTGGCCGGAAGGTCGCGGACATGGCCGAACGAGGCCAGAACCTCGTAGGAACTGCCTAGATACTTGTTGATCGTCTTGGCCTTGGCAGGCGACTCGACAATGACGATATTCATGTAATTCCAATAGCTTACGGGGAAAAAGCGGACCGTTCACGCGGGACTCGCGCCGGCCGCTTCGTGGCGAACATGGGTGCAGAGGGCGGTGAAGTCAAATCGCCAAGAGTTGAACGCGGCGCGCGAGCCCTAAAACATTTCGTCCAAAAGTTGTAAAAAATATACTCAGAGTTGCACTCCCATTGCGGGACATTATAACAACTGCAATCACTTTAGACCCCGTGCCGACGCGGCAAAAGGAAGATTGCGGATGACGCCCCCGAGCCGGGATGATCGCCCGCCAGCCGCCAAGCCTGTGCGGGATGGCGGACCTGACGAAGCGGTACAATATACCGCCGAGACGGTGGCCTCCCTCGCGCAGCTCGCGCGCAAGCATAAATTCGACACGCTCGGATTTCTGCTCGACATGGCGCTGATGGAAGCCGAGGAAATCATCCGGCTGCGCCAAAGCGACAAGCAAAAACCGCGATAGCGTGGTGCGCGACAGCACTCGGTCGCGGACGGATTCGGCTTGCTCAAAAGATGAGTCGCGTCAGCGTGTTGCATTGGCAATTCGCAGTTGGGTTGCACGTGTCGGCGCGGGCAGCTTTCGGACGTAAATTGAGTTCCATCGTGCCGGCGCTGAACCTATCGGCGGGCTCGTCAGACATCTCCAAGGCGGCGGGGTTATCGAGAAAGCGCATTGGAGGCTGACATGACCGAAGTCACCCGTATCTCCACCCCCGCCGAAGTATCGGCGACCACCGAGAGTCATCCGCTGGTTTCCATCGCTTTGTTCTCGGCCATCGGCCTGCTGATCTCGCTGGCTGTCCTCATTGCCGATCAACATTTGCCCGGCGAATGGTTTTGACGCGCTGAGTTTCAGAGCAGTAATACCGGCCCGCCGCCGCGGTTCGACGACGGGCGATGTCGCGTCTCTCACGCCGCGCGAAGATTGGTCGCGGCGCTCAACGCGCGCTCCAACGCGCGCTCGCGATGTTCGGGTCCGATCTGGACACCCTCCGCGACGATGATCTCGGGGTTTGCGACGCCGATGAAGCCGAAAACGTAGCGCAGATAGGTCTCGAGATGCTCGCCGACGGCCGATGGCGTGCCTGCGCCATAGAAGCCGCCGCGCGAAATCGCGATGATAACCCGCTTGTTGCCTGCAAGGCCTTCCACGCCCTGGGCGCCGTATTTAAACGTTTTCCCGGCCACCAGAATGCGATCGATCCAGGCCTTGAGCTGGCTCGGAATGGTGAAATTGTACATCGGCGCGCCGATCACCACGGTGTCGGCGGCAAGGAATTCCTCCAGCACGGTCTGGCTGGCGGCAAGGTCTTGTTGAAGCGCGGTTGCCGGTTCGGCGCCTTGAGCCGCGGCAAGATGCAATCCCGACAGATGCGATAGCGGTACAGTGGTCAGGTCGCGGTAGACGATGTCGAGGCGAGGTGTGGCCTTGCGCAGGCGGTTCACGATCGCGGCGGAAACCTGCCGGCTTACGGAGTTTGCGCCGAGCACACTGGAGTCGATATGCAGAAGTTTCATGGCATTCACCCTTGGTATAGGTTTGTAACTGACGCTATATGAGTGACTGTCCGTAAACCGCACAAGAAGGCACATTTTTGAAACCCGAGCACACCAAGTTGACCAGGCACACCAAGGTGACCGAGCCCGTCGATGTGCCCAGCCGCACCAGGTTTCCCGTGCTGCCGCCCAATGCGCACCTCGAAAGCGACTGCCGCGGTGCCGCGTCGGTGCTGGCGCGGGTCGGCGACAAATGGAGCGTGTTGGTTATCGTGCTGCTGGGCAACGGCCCGCGCCGTTTCAACGAGATCAAGCGCATGGTCGGCGGCATCTCGCAGCGGATGCTGACGCTGACGCTGCGCGGGCTGGAACGCGACGGCCTTGTCACCCGCACCGTATTTCCGACGATTCCGCCGCGCGTCGATTACGAATTGACCGACCTCGGACGCGGGTTGTGGACGCCGGTGGAAGCGCTGGGCAAGTGGGCGGCGGAACATCTAGCGGAAATCGAAGACGCGCGGGCGCGGTTCGATCGGCGCAACGCGGCCGGCTGATCTAGATCAGCGACACCAACCCGCCGCCGTGGCGTTCCAGCCGCCCGGCCAGCTCGAGTTCGAGCAGCACGGTGCGCACCACGGCAGCCGAAGTCCCGGACATCCGGATCAGATCGTCGAGACCGACGGGGCTTGGTCCGAGCAGGCCGACAATGCGCGCGCGGTCGCTGTTATCGGGTTCGTCGTAGGAGCGGATGTCTTCCGGCTCACGGGTCGGCAATTCCACCGGCCGATCCATGATCGGCGCGACCGCATTGATGACGTCCGATGCCTCGGTGGTCAGCGTCGCGCCCTGCTTGATCAGGTCGTTGGTGCCGGCGGCGCGCGGATCGAGCGGCGAGCCCGGCACCGCGAACACTTCGCGGCCCTGTTCGGCGGCGATGCGCGCCGTGATCAGCGAGCCCGAGCGATGCGCGGCCTCGACCACCACCACGCCGAGCGCGACGCCTGAAATCAGCCGGTTGCGGCGCGGAAAGTCGCGGGCGCGCGGCACGTGGCCGAGCGGCATTTCGGAAATCGCGGCACCCGACCGCAGGATCGATTCCAGCAGGTCTTCATGCTCGGCCGGATAGACGCGGTCATGGCCGCCGGCCAGCACCGCGATGGTGCCGCCGTCGAGGCTGGCGCGATGCGCCGCCTGATCGATGCCGCGCGCGAGGCCGGAGGCGATCACAAATCCGGCGTCACTTAGATCGCGCGCCAGCCTCTCGGTGAATTTGAGGCCGGCGCCGGAGGCATTGCGCGAGCCGACGATGGCGATCATCGGCCGCGCCAGCACATCGGTTGCGCCGCGTATCCCGAGCAGCGGCGGCGCATCGTCGATCAACGCCAGCCGGGGCGGATAGCCGGGCTCACCCGGCGCGACCAGGCTGACGCCGATGGTATGGCTGGCGTCGATCTCGGCGCGCGCATCGTCCTCGCTGCAAATACGGCCAGGCCGCGTTGCGCCGCCGCGCCGCGCCAGATCGGGCAGCCGCTCCAGCGCGGTGCGCGCGCTACCGAAATGATTGATCAGCGACCGGAACGTGCGCGGCCCGACATTGTCGGATCGAATCAGCCGCAGCCAGTCGATGCGCTGCTCGCCGGTGAGATGGGTTGTTGAGGTGTCATTCATGCTGGCCTTGTGGGCGCAACATCAAACACCTTGGGAAGGCGAGCAACTTACCGGCGGTTGTAGGGGCCCGCTTGCCCGATCCCGGCGCAATCCGTAAAAGCTGCTTGGTCTCTTTTCATGGAACGATGCCGATGTTGTCGCTTGCAAATCTCCAGCGCCGTATCGCGTCCGGCGATCTTTCGGCCGATGCGGCGATAGCGCAATCGCTTGAGGCGATCGACGCGCGGGAGAAGACTATCGGCGCCTTCGTCTGCCGCGCCGCGAGCGCACGCGCGCAAAATGCCGGAGCGCTGCGCGGCATTGCCGTGGGCATCAAGGACATCATCGATACGGCTGATCTGCCGACCGAAATGGGCTCGCCGATCTACAAAGGCTGGCGGCCGCGCGCGGATGCACCTGTCGTGATGATGCTCAAGCAGGCCGGCGCGACCGTCGTCGGCAAGACCGCGACGACGGCGTTCGCGGCGAACGATCCGGCCGGGACGCTCAATCCGCACCAACACGGTCATACGCCGGGCGGCTCGTCATCGGGCTCGGCGGCTGCGGTCGGCGCGGGAATGATTCCGCTAGCGCTGGGAACGCAGACCGGCGGTTCGGTGATCCGCCCCGCCTCATTCTGCGGCGTGGCCGCGATAAAACCGTCGTTCCGGCTGCTGCCGACGGTCGGTGTGAAGTGCTTCTCGTGGACGCTGGACACCGTCGGGCTGTTCGCGGCCGGCGTCGAAGATCTCGCGCACGGATTGTCGGCGATGACCAACCGGCCCGAACTGCTTGGTCCCGCGATGCGGACGCTACGCATCGGCGTTGTGACGCAGGATTTCGCGGGCACGCCGGAAGCAGCGGGAGACGAGGCGCTGCGGATCGCCGCGGCGGCGGCGGAACGCGCCGGGGCGTCGGTTCGCGACCTCGCATTGCCGGAGATCGTCGCCGAAGCCTGGCGGATCCATCCCATCGTGCAGGAATTCGAGGCGCATCAGGCGCTGGCCTGGGAATACCGCGTGCATCGCGAGGCGATGTCGCCGCTGCTCGGCGCAAGGCTCGACGAAACCGTTGGTCTACTGCCCGCCGCATATGACGAGGCGCGCGGGATCGCGAAGCGGGCCCGGGATGCATTGGATGAAATCTTCGCGGACGTTGACATGCTGCTGACGTTCTCGGCACCAGGAGCGGCGCCAAAAGGACTGACCTCGACCGGTGATCCCCGTTTCAACCGGCTCTGGACGCTGATGGGCGTTCCCTGTGTCAACATTCCCGCTGCTATCGCGGACGATGGATTGCCGGTCGGTGTGCAGGTGATCGCACGATTTGACGATGACGCCGGAGCGCTCGCGGCCGCGCGCTTCGTCGAGGAGGCGCTGGCGCGGCGGTGAAGGTCGTCATTCCGGGGCGCGCGGTTTCGCGCGAACCCGGAATCCAGATACCCGGGATGCTGCTGGATTCCGGGTTCGATGCTTCGCATCGCCCCGGAATGACGATTCTACTTTTCCCCAATCCGTCCCTCGGTGCCCGCCTGCAGCCGCTTGATGTTCTCACGGTGTATGTAAAACACCAGCATGGTCAGCACCGCGAACAGCGACGCCAATGCGGGATGGCCAAACCACCACAGGAAGATCGGCGTCACGAAGCTGGCGACCAGCGACGACAGCGACGAGTAGCGCGAGGTGGCGGCGGTGGCGAGCCATAGCACGCAAAACACCACCGCGGCCGGCCAGAACAATCCAAGGAGCACGCCGATATAGACCGCGACGCCCTTGCCGCCCTTGAAATTGAGCCATACCGGAAACAGGTGGCCAAGAAATGCCGTGAGCGCCGCCAGCATCGCCGCATCGGGTCCGCCAAAATACCCCGCGATCACCACCGCTACCGTGCCTTTCAGCATGTCGCAGAGCAGCGTCGCCGCGGCGAGGCCCTTGTGGCCGGTGCGCAGCACATTGGTGGCGCCGATATTACCGGAGCCGATCGAGCGCAGATCCTGCGTGCCGGCGAGCTTTGTCAGCACCAGCCCGAATGGAATCGAGCCGAGCAGGTAGCCGAGAATAATCGCCAGAATGTAAGTGCCGATCATTGGTCCTCACACATGTTCATAGACGGTGCGTCCGCCGACAATGGTGCGCGCGACGCGGCCCGAAAACCGGGCTTCGTCGAACGGCGTGTTCTTGCATTGCGATTTGAGGTCGGCGGGATCGAGCACCCACGGCGTGTCGGGATCGATCACGATCACGTCGGCAGGCGAGCCCGCGCGCAGCGACCCGCCGGGTAGCCCCAACAGATCGGCGGGGCGGGTCGACATCGCGCGGATCAGCGTCTTGAAATCCAGCTCACCGCTGTGAATGAGGCGCAGTCCCGCCGGCAGCATGGTTTCCAGGCCGATCGCACCGGCGGCGGCTTCCGCGAATGGCAGCCGCTTGGTTTCGACGTCCTGCGGATTGTGGTCGGACATCACCACGTCGATCAGCCCGGATGCCAAAGCTGCGACCAGCGCGAGGCGATCGTCCTCGGTGCGCAGCGGCGGCGACAATTTCAGGAAGGTGCGGTAGGGGCCGATGTCGTTTTCGTTCAGCGTCAGATGATTGATCGAGACCGAGGCCGAGACCGCGAGGCCCGCGTCGCGCGCGCGCTGCAGAATTTCCAGCGATTCGATGCAGGTCAGCGACGCCGCGTGATAGCGCCCGCCGGTCAAGGCGGCGAGACGGAGGTCGCGCTCCAGCATCACGGCTTCGGCGGCGGTGGGCACGCCGACCAGGCCCAGGCGCGAGGCGAATTCGCCCTCGTTCATCACGCCTTCGCCGACCAGGTTCGGATCCTCGGTGTGGTGCACGATCAGCGCGTCGAAATCGCGGGCATAGGTCAGCGCCCGCCGCATCACCTGCGCATTGGTCACGCTCTTGTCGCCGTCGGTGAAAGCCACGGCGCCGGCGGCCTTCAACAGGCCGATCTCGGTCATCTCGGAGCCTGACATGCCCTTGGTCAGCGCCGCCATCGGGTGGATGTTGACAATTGCGGTGTCGCGGGCGCGGCGCAGGATGAAATCCACCGTCGCGGAATTATCGATCACCGGTTTGGTATCCGGCTGGCAGATGATGGTGGTGATGCCGCCGGCCGCGGCGGCCTGGCTCGCGGAGGCAAAGGTCTCGCGATGGCCGGCACCGGGCTCGCCGACAAAGGCGCGCATGTCGATCAGCCCGGGCGCGACGATCTTGCCGGCGCAGTTGATAATGTCGGTCCCCTCGGGCACGCCGGCCGCGCCGATGCCGCGCCTTGAATCGCGGATCATACCGTCGGCGATCAGCACGTCGCCGGTGATGTCGAGATCGCGCGACGGATCGATCAGGCGGGCGTTGGCGAGCAGGATCGGGCGGCGGTCGGTCAGCATCGATGCAAACCTCCACCGTCATTCCGGGGCGATGCGAAGCATCGAACCCGGAATCCAGATGAGAGGACGGTGTATGTGGCTGGATTCCGGGTTACGGCCTTCGGCCGTCCCCGGAATGACGACTGAATGGCACTAGGCATTCGGCAAATTCCTCGCCAGCGCTTCCAGCACCGCCATCCGCACCGCCACTCCCATTTCCACCTGCTCGCGGATCAGCGACTGCGCGCCGTCGGCGACGATGGAGTCGATCTCGACGCCGCGGTTCATCGGCCCCGGGTGCATCACCAGCGCGTCCGGCTTGGCGTAGGCGAGCTTCTTCTGGTCGAGCCCGAAATAATGGAAGTATTCCTGGCTCGACGGCACGAACGAGCCGTTCATGCGCTCGCGCTGCAGCCGCAGCATCATCACGATGTCGGCGCCGTTGAGGCCCTCGCGCATGTCGCGCGCGACCTCGACGCCCATCCGCTCGATGCCGCGCGGCAATAGTGTGGAAGGAGCGACCACGCGCACCCGCGCGCCCATGGTGTTGAGCAGCAGGATGTTGGAACGCGCCACCCGCGAATGCATGACGTCGCCGCAGATCGCGATCACCAGGCCCTCGAGCCGGCCCTTGTTGCGGCGGATGGTGAGCGCATCGAGCAGCGCCTGGGTGGGGTGCTCGTGGGCGCCGTCGCCGGCATTGATCACGGAGCCATCGACCTTGCGTGCAAGCAGTTCGACCGCGCCGGAGGCGTGGTGCCGCATCACCAGTATATCCGGATGCATGGCGTTCAGCGTCACCGCCGTATCCACCAGCGTCTCGCCCTTGCGCATCGACGACGAGGTTACCGACATGTTCATGACGTCGGCGCCGAGCCGTTTGCCGGCGATTTCGAACGAAGATTGGGTGCGGGTCGAGGCTTCGAAGAACAGATTGACCTGGGTGCGGCCGCGCAACGAGCTGCGCTTCTTGTCGACCTGGCGGTTGAGCTCGACATATTCCTCGGAAAGGTCGAGCAGGCCGGTAATATCGGCGGCGGAAAGGCCCTCGATGCCCAGCAGGTGGCGGTGACCGAGGACGAAGGTCGATTTCGATGCAGGGGTCATTAAAACGAGAGCTATAGGCAGAGATGCAACGCGGGGCAAGCGCGAATAAAGGGTGTCGGAGTTATCCCCCGGTCTGTCCCGCATCGCCACAGAAGGCGTACAATCCCGTTGTCGTCACGGCCGGACTTGTTCCGGCCATCCACGTCTTGTTTTCGCGCCAAATTGATTAAAGGAGGACGTGGATGCCCGCGACATCTGCGCGAAGACGCGCTTCGCGCTTTTGCGCGGGCATGACGGTGTTCTCGGGCGTAGACTGCTGAAAATGTTCGACCGGCAGGAACAATAAACAATGATCCAAACCTCATCCGCGACCCACGACGTGTTCAACCAGTCGCCGCCGTTCGAGGATGTCGATCTGTTTACGCTCGATCGTCCGCTGGTGGAGGCGGTGGCGGCGAATGGCGGCGCGGCGGCGCAACACGAATTGTTGGAGTTCGGAAAGCAGTGGGGTTCGGCGGCGATGGCCGCGCGGGGCCGCGTCGCCAACGAAAACACGCCAAAACTGCGGACGTTCGACGCGCGCGGCAACCGGCGCGACGAAATCGAATTTCATCCGGCCTATCATGAGTTGATGGCGCACTCGGCCCATGCCGGGGTGCACAATTCGACGTGGAATGCCCAAGGCAAGCCGGCGGGCGGGGCGTCGGAAGTGGTGCGCGCGGCAAAATTCTACATGGCGGCGCAGGTCGAGACCGGGCACCTCTGCCCGATCACCATGACGCGGGCGTCGGTGGCGGCATTGGCCGTGCAGCCGGACGTGCTGGCGAAGGTAATGCCGGTGATCGCCACGCGATCCTACGATCCGGCGTTCGCGCCGTGGTGGTCCAAGCGCGGCATGACCTTGGGCATGGGTATGACCGAGAAGCAGGGCGGCACCGACGTGCGCGCCAACATGACGCGTGCAGTGCGCGACGGCGACGCCTATCGCATCACCGGCCACAAATGGTTCATGTCGGCGCCGATGTGCGACGCGTTCCTGGTGCTGGCGCAGGCCGACGAGGGCCTGACCTGTTTCTTCATGCCGCGCTTTGCACCGGACGGATCGGTCAACGCCATTCATTTCCAGCGCCTGAAGGACAAGCTCGGCAACCGCTCCAATGCATCGTCCGAGGTGGAATTTGCCGGCGCTTATGCCGAGCGTGTCGGTGACGAAGGCAAAGGTATCCGCACCATCATCCAGATGGTGCAGCTGACGCGGCAGGATTGCGCCATTGCGTCTGCGGGCTTGATGCGCAGCGGACTGGCGCACGCGCTGCATCACGCGCGGTATCGCAGTGTGTTCCAGAAGCATCTTGCCGATCAGCCGCTGATGCGGGCGGTGCTTTCGGACATGGCGCTGCATGTGGAGGCTTCCATCGCGCTGGTGATGCGGCTGTGCCGCGCGTTCGACCAGTCGCCGGGCGATATAAAATCGGCGGCGTATATGCGGCTGCTGACGCCGGCGATCAAATACTGGGTGTGCAAATCGGCGCCGGGATTTCTGTATGAGGCGATGGAGTGCCTCGGTGGCAACGGCTATGTCGAGGAGGGCATTTTGGCGCGGCATTACAGGGAATCGCCGGTCAACGCGATCTGGGAAGGCTCGGGCAACGTGATGTGCCTCGACGTGCTGCGCGCGCTGTCGCGCGAGGCGGATGCGGCAATGCAAGTGTTGCAAGGCTTGATGGCGGAAACAAAAGGTTTGCCGGGCGTAGCGGAAGCCGCGGCGTTCATCGGCAAGACACTCCGCAGGGCCGACAGCGAGCGCGTCGCTCGATCGGCGGTGGAGAAACTGGCGCTGCTCGCCGCTGCGGCCGCGCTCAACGGCGTGTCGCCTCGCCAGGCCGAACTGTTCGCAGCGTCCCGGCTTGCCGAGAATCACGCTAGCATGTACGGCGCCGTCGATCTCGCCAGCGACGATGTAAGCGGATTGTTGGAGCGGGCGTTGCCTCAGTAAGGAAGTCGTCATGCCCGGGCTGAAGCGCGAAGCGTGTCTTTGCGCAGATGTCCCGGGCATCCACGTCTTTACGGTGCTAGCGACAGAGAAGACGTGGATGGCCGGGACAAGCCCGGCCATGACGGTATAAAAAGGCCGATTGATGAGTTCATCCGAAAGTCCCGCGCATTCCGCCGCGCCCTCGTCGAGCGCGCCAACTCCGCCCCGCGTCTGGAAATTTGTCGGCACCTGCTTGTGGGGCTTGCTGGTTTTTGCCGCGATGTTCGCAGGCCAAATGCTTGTGGTGGCCTACTTCCTGCTAAGCCGGGATGCCCCGGTCGATTTTACCGCGGCGAAAGACGTGCTCGGCAGCGGTGTGACGATTTCCATGTCCGTCATCATGGGCTTGCCCGCGGTTCTCGGGGCGCTGTGGCTGGCGACGCGGATGGCGCGCACGCCGTTTGCCGACTATCTCGCATTGCGCTGGACCTCATGGCGAAATCTTCTGTTTGGCATCATCGCTTTGGCGGTGCTGATTGCAGGCTGGGACCTGCTGTCGCGCGCGCTGGGACGCGAGATCGCGCCGGGCTTCATGGGCGAGGTGCTGAAATCGGCGCGGGCCGATGGCGCGCTGTGGCTGCTGGTGCTGGCGTTCTGCGTGGTGGCGCCGGCCACGGAAGAATTTTTTGTGCGCGGCTTTCTCTATCGCTGATGGTGTGAATCGTTTCTGCGGCCCGTTGGCGCCATCGTGCTGTCGTCGCTGGTCTGGACCGCGATGCACCTGCAATATGACCTGTTCTTTCTCGGCGAAGTGTTTTCGATCGGGCTGCTGCTGGGATATCTGCGCTATCGTTCCGGCTCGACCTGGCTGACGGTCGTGGTGCACGGCATCAACAATCTCGCCGCAACGCTGCAGAGCATCTGGCTGGCGGGGTCGTGAGTTAGCCGCCCAACGCGCGCCGCAGCACCGCCAATCGGTCCAACGCGCCCTGCAAAATGAAAATCGCGGCGTGCTCGTCGATCACGGCTGCGCGCTTGGCGCGGCTCATGTCCATGCCGATCAGCTCGCGCTCGACGGCCACGGTGGAAAGCCGCTCGTCCCACAACGCAATCGCAAGCTCGGTGAGTTTGGAAAAATTGCGGGCGAAGGCGCGGGTCGATTGCGCGCGCGGGCCTTCGCTGCCGTCCATATTGATGGGCAGGCCGAGCACGAAGCCGGCGGCGTTGCGTTCTTTGGCGATGGCGAGCAGACGCGCGGCGTCGGCGGTGAAATTCTTGCGCGCGATGGTCTCGACCCCGGTCGCTAGCCGGCGGTCAGGATCGGACACCGCGACGCCAATGGTCTTGGTGCCGAGATCAAGCCCGACCAGCGCGCCGCGTTCGGGCCAATGTGTGACGGCGTCAGTCAGCGGTAGAATGAGGGCAGGCATGGCACCGCATAGCATGCGCTATGTCGGGGAGGCAAAGCGGAAGCTGTAGAGCTCGTCATGGCCGGGCTCGTCCCGGCCATCCACGTCTTTCTAGTTGAGCGGGTGTGAAGACGTGGATGCCCGGCACAAGGCCGGGCATGACGGCTTGTTGCTTGCTCTTACCGGATCGCGATCGGATTGATGATGCTCTGCACCGCGCCGGTAATCTTGGGTGCGCCCAGAACGAACAGGAATTCGTAGGCCTTGTCCGCGGCAAGCGGCGCCGTGTTCATGTTTTCCAGGATGTAGGTGCCGGACATCGGCAGCAGGATCTGATGCACCTCGAACACGTTCTTGGATTCGAAGGGAATGACTTCCACCGCCCAGGTGTCGGCGCCGACCGCGACGACACCCTTGCCGACCAGGTATTTTGCGCCTTCGACGCCGACACCGGGCTCGCCTGCGTTGTAGCGCTTGTCGTCCTTGCCGATCAGGCTGACCCAGCCGGTGTGGAAGATCACGACGTCGCCCTGGCGGATTTCAACGCCCTGCTTTTTCGCCGCCCCCTCGATTTCCGCGACATTGAAGGCGGTGCCTTCCTTGACCACGTCGGTGCCGAGATAGCCGGCCATGTCGAGCAGCACGCCGCGCGTCACGATCGGCGGGACTTTTTCGATACCGAGTTTCTTCAGGCCATCGGCTGCGGCGAAGTCGCCGGACTTGTTGCCGTTGTAATAGGTCCAGTCGACGCCGATATGGCCGAGGCCGTCAAGCTGGCTGCCGATACCGACCCAGCCCTCAATGATGTCGTCATTATAGGTCGTCTTGCTCGGGCCGAGGCCGTTGCCGCCGGCCTGACCGGGTTGCAGGACCAGCACCTTGAAAGTGCGGGGAGGAAAGGCCGGGGTTTTGGAATTGGTCTCGATCCCGAGACTGTAGACCTTGCCGGTCTTGATCAGGCCGGCGGCCTTTAACACAATCTCCGGCGTCATGTAATTCGCGGCCCCGATCTGGTCGTCCGGGCCCCATTTCGATTTAGTCCAGTCCTGAGCGCTTGCGGTTCCGAACGTAGCAAACAAGGTGACAGAACAGCCGAATACGATTGCCTTCAGCATCGCAGTTCCTCCCATGTGTTGACGTTATGGTTTTTGGTAGCCAGCCGCCGCGATCATGCATACCGCGGTCGATCCAGCGTACGCCGCACGCGCCATCGTGCAAGCATCATCGCTGCTGCGTTTGCTGCGGCTTATTGTTACAGATTTATGACAATTTCCGCGGCGTGGAACGTGCAATGTTTCGCGCTAACTGAAGTCAAATTTTTCAAAGTCGGCGAAGGTGAGAGTGCTCGCGCTTTTGATCGAAAGGCACATCATGGATACACTCAGCCTGTTCGGATTATTCGCCGTCACCGCGATGCTGGTGTGTTACGCGCTGGAGGATCGCAGCCACTGGTTCATCGCAGCCTTCGCAGTCGCCTGCGCGCTGGGTTCAACTTACGGATTCCTGCAGGGCGCCTGGCCGTTCGGGCTGGTCGAGGCGGTTTGGGCCGGCGTCGCACTGCGGCGCTGGAGCATCAGGCAGCGCTTAACCGCATAACTCGCCTGTTCGGTGGTATGCTAGACCGGATCAGGCCGTTGGCAACGAAGCCGCGCCGATCCCCATTATTCAAGTGAGCTGATCATGTGGCCCGACCGCAGGCTTCTCGACCTTTTCAAAACCGAATTTCCGATTGTGCAGGCGCCGATGGCCGGCGTGATGGACGCCGACCTGGTGATCGCAGCATCGCAGGGCGGCGCGCTGGGGTCGCTGCCATGCCCGATGCTGTCGGTGGAGAAGGCGCGCGAGCAGGTCAACATCATTCGGCAGCGCGTCTCTGCGCCGGTCAACATGAACTTCTTCTGCCACACGCCCGTGGATGCCGATCCACGGCGCGAGGCTGGATGGAAGCGGCGGTTGGCGTCTTATTACAAGGAGTTCGCGCTCGATCCTGCCGCACAGATCAATGCCGCCAACCGCGCGCCATTCGACGCCGCGATGTGCGAACTCATCGAGGAGTTGAAGCCTGAAGTCGTGAGCTTCCATTTTGGCCTGCCTGATCCTGCGCTGCTGAAGCGGATCAAGGCAGCCGGCTGCATCGTGATATCGAGTGCCACCATCGTGCGCGAGGCGATCTGGCTCGAGCAACACGGCGCCGATGCCATCATCGCGCAGGGTGCCGAGGCCGGCGGCCACCGCGGCATGTTCCTGACCGAAAATATCGCGGAGCAGCCCGGGACTTTTGCGCTGGTGCCGCAGGTGGTGGAAGCGGTGAAGGTGCCTGTGATCGCAGCGGGCGGCATCGCCGACGGTCGCGGCATCGCCGCCGCATTCGCGCTGGGAGCCGCCGGCGTGCAGATCGGCACCGCCTATCTGCACTGCCCGGAATCCAAAATCATCGCGCCGCACCGCGCAGCCCTTGCCGCGGCTCCCGACGATTCCACAATCATCACCAACGTGATGACCGGCCGCCCGGCCCGCGGCGTGCCGAACCGGGTGATGCGCGAGGTCGGCCCGATCTCGCCGGATGCGCCGGCATTCCCCCACGCCGCAACCGCGCTTGGCCCGCTAAAGGCGGCGGCGGAAAAGCTTGGCAAGCTCGATTTCACCAATCTATGGGCCGGGCAGGCGGTTCGGCTTCGCCATGAACTGCCCGCGGCGGACCTGACCCGAGTGCTGGCCGGCGACGCGTTGAAGCGGCTGAGCCAGCTTTCAGGCTGAAAAGTCCAATTTCGCGCGGTTGCGGCGCGAAAGCTCCGTCTGCTATACGGCGGGCTGAATTCGCCGTCAGAGGCTCACTATAATGTCCGTCGATGCCGCCACCGTTCGCCGTATCGCGCATCTTGCGCGGATCGCGGTCGATGAAGCCGAAGTTCCGCATCTGCAGGGCGAGTTGAACGCGATGCTGGCGTTCGTCGAGCAGCTGTCGGAAGTGAACGTCGAGGGCGTCGAGCCGATGACCTCGGTGACGCCGATGGAGATGAAGAAGCGGCCCGATGTCGTCAATGACGGCGAAATCGCCGACGAAGTGGTCGCCAATGCGCCCGCCACCGAGGACCACTTCTTCCTGGTGCCGAAAGTCGTCGAGTAACCGATCTGGATTTTGAGGCGGGATCGTCCATGTGCATGCTTTGCGACGACGAGAAGGCCTATCAGGCCTACATGAACTATCTCGACGCCATGGAACGGCAGGGCAAGCCCGCCGATCCCGACAAGGCGATGGATGCCGTGCTCGATCAACTCGAGGCGGCCGACAAAGCGCGCCGGGACGACCCGGCCAACGACAAGACGCTGTCCCCGTTCTTTTGCAGTCCGGTTGATAAATGACCGATCTGACCTCGCTGACCCTTGCCGAGGCCCGTGACGGCCTCGCGAAAAAATCCTTTACCTCGCTTGAATTGACCGACGCGCATATCGCCGCGATCGAAGCGGCGCGCGCGCTCAATGCGTTCGTGCTGGAGACGCCGGAGCAGGCGCGCACGATGGCGCGCGAGGCCGACGCCAGCATTGCGACAGGCGGGGGCGGGCCGCTCGGCGGCATTCCGCTCGGAATCAAGGACCTGTTCGCCACCAAGGGAGTGCGCACCACGGCGGGTTCGAAAATCCTCGGCAATTTCGTGCCGCCTTACGAATCCACCGTGACCTCGCAGCTGTGGCGCGACGGCGCGGTGCTGCTCGGCAAGCTCAACAATGACGAGTTCGCCATGGGTTCGTCGAACGAGACCTCATGCTTCGGCCCGGTGGTCAATCCGTGGCGGCGGCGCACGCGCGCCGTCAGCGCGCGGCCGCCGGAAGCAGACGATACGACGGTCGGCCGAATTGAATTCCCGGAATTCGACGATACCCATCTGGTGCCCGGCGGTTCGTCCGGCGGTTCGGCGTCGGCGGTGGCGGCGCAACTGTGCATGGGCGCGACCGCGACCGATACCGGCGGTTCGATCCGCCAGCCGGCGGCGTTCACCGCGACTGTCGGCGTGAAGCCGACCTATGGCCGCTGCTCGCGCTGGGGCATCGTCGCGTTCGCGTCGTCGCTGGATCAGGCCGGGCCGATCGCGCGCACGGTGCGCGACAGCGCGATCCTGATGCGCTCGATGGCCGGTCACGATCCGAAGGACACCACCTCGGTCAACCGCGAGGTGCCCGACTACGAAGCCGCGATCGGAAAATCCGTCAACGGCATGAAGATCGGTATCCCGAAGGAATACCGTCTCGACGGCATGCCGGACGAAATCGAAAAGCTCTGGACCGAAGGCGCCGCCTGGTTGAAGGCGGCGGGCGCCGAACTGGTCGAAGTGTCGCTGCCGCACACCAAATACGCGCTGCCGGCCTATTATATCGTGGCGCCCGCGGAAGCGTCGTCGAATCTGGCGCGTTACGACGGCGTGCGCTACGGCTTGCGCGTGCAGGGGCGCAACATCAGCGAGATGTATGAGAACACCCGCGCCGAGGGTTTTGGCGCCGAAGTCCGCCGCCGCATCATGATCGGCACCTATGTGCTCTCGGCCGGCTATTACGATGCCTATTATTTGCGCGCGCAGAAAGTCCGCACCCTGATCAAGAAAGACTTCGAGGATTGCTTCGCCAAGGGCGTGCACGCGATCCTGACACCGGCGACGCCGTCGGCGGCGTTCGGCATCGGCGAAAAGGGCGGCGCCGATCCGGTTGAGATGTATCTCAACGACATCTTCACGGTGACCGTGAACATGGCGGGGCTGCCCGGAATTGCGGTTCCCGCAGGCAAGGACGCGCGGGGATTGCCGCTCGGCCTGCAATTGATCGGGCGTCCGTTCGACGAAGAGACGCTGTTCTCGCTCGGGGAAGTGATCGAGCAGGCGGCCGGGCGGTTTACGCCGCCGAAATGGTGGGCGTGAAGTTCCATTTTAATTGCATCAGTTTTTGCGTTGCGTTTTTCACAGCGCTTCGCCATGCTCGATTCATGGGGATGTCATGAGTATGAGCGGCGACGACGGTGTTCCGTCCTCCCAGCAGGTCGACCAGTTGCTCGGTTCGTCCAAGCTCGCCTTGGCGTTAGAGAACGACAAATACAAACATTTGCTCGATCACGCTCCGGTGGCGGTCGCGGTATCCCGTGGTTCCGGCGCGGAGCAGCAGGTCGTCTACGCCAACAAGGCGTTCGAGGGATTGCTGTCGCTGGCGCCGTCCGATGTGGAAGGCCAGAGTTGGCTCTGCCTCGATAACTTTCTTAATGAGGATAATCCGGCACAGACGTTGGGCGAGGCGATCCGCGACGGTGAGGATTTCATCGGCGTATTCCGGCCCGCAGGTCCGGTTGACCGGCTCGTCATCGTGCAGGCCTATGCCTCGGTGATCGAAAGCGACGACGGTATCGAGAATTTCCGGATCGCGGCGCTGGTCGATGTCGGCGGCCGTGAGCGGGCGCAGATCGAGCAGTTCGAGAACCAGATCCGCGATCGCGACATGCTGATGCGCGAACTGCAGCACCGGGTGAAGAACAATCTGCAACTGGTCACAGCACTGGTTCGCCTCGAAGCCCGATCGGCGGCTGAAGGCGAGTCGGTGGCATTGGCGCGGCTCGCGAGCCGGATCGATGCGCTGACGGTGCTGTACCGGACCCTGTCGGCTGAAGACGCGACCGGCGATATCGATCTTGGGCAGTATCTGTCCGACGTCGCCACCGCGGTCATGCAGGCCAGCGCCGTGCCCGGTGTCGAGATCGACCTGCAGGCCGGCTATTGTCCGATGTCGATCAATGTAGCGATGCCCGCGGGACTCTTGATCAACGAAATGCTGACCAACGCGCTGAAATACGCCTTCGTCGGCCGCAATGCAGGCCAGTTGAAGCTGATCTGCAAATGCGAAGATGGCCGCGTGTCGGTGGTCGTGTCCGACGACGGCGTCGGGCTCGGCGAAAACCAGGAATGGCCGTCGCCGCGAAAGCTCGGTGCGCTGATCCTGCAGACCTTAAGGGAAAACGCCAAAAACGTCGTCTTCCGCGCCGAGAGCATCCGCGGCCAGGGTACCTGGTTCACGCTGATGTTCGACGCCTCGCCGACGCCGGCGCCGAATTAGCTCATAATCAGCAGCCGGCCGTACTTGGAAACGGCGCGGGAAGAGCATATTCAGGCGCTCGCCTGTTGAACGAGCCTTTCGCCAATGACCATCGCCGACTTCAAATCCAGCCTTTTGGGCGCAACACCCGCGTCCGGCATATCGCCGCCGCTCGCCGCGTTGTGGTGGGCTGCGAAAGGCGACTGGGACAAGGCGCATGCGATCGTGCAGGACAAGGAAGGTGTGGACGCCGCATGGGTCCATGCTTATCTGCACCGGGTCGAGGACGATCTCGGCAATGCCGGCTATTGGTACCGGCGGGCGGGCAAGCCGGTTGCGAGCGGTCCGGTCGAGGCCGAGTGGGAGCGGATGGTTTCGATAATGTTGGATGAACAAAGATGAACGCACCTGTCAAACCATCAAAACAGATCAAGGGCGCCACCGGCGACTGGGAGATGGTGATCGGGCTGGAAGTCCATGCCCAGGTCACCTCGAACTCAAAGCTGTTCTCCGGCGCCTCGACCGAATTCGGCGGCGAGCCCAACAGCCATGTCTCGCTGGTGGACGCGGCAATGCCGGGTATGTTGCCGGTGATCAACGAGGAGTGCGTGCTGCAGGCGGTGCGCACCGGACTCGGCCTCAAAGCGCAGATCAACCTGCGCTCGGTGTTCGACCGCAAGAACTATTTCTATCCGGATTCGCCGCAGGGCTACCAGATCAGCCAGTACAAGTCGCCGATCGTGGGCGAGGGAGAAGTCGTTGTCGAGCTGGAGGGCGGCGAGATCGCCACCGTTGGCATCGAGCGGCTGCATCTGGAGCAGGACGCCGGCAAATCGCTGCACGACCAGCATTCCGACATGAGCGCCATCGACCTCAACCGCGCCGGCGTCGCCTTGATGGAGATCGTCTCCAAGCCGGACATCCGTTCGTCCGAACAGGCGAAGGCCTATGTGTCGAAGGTGCGCTCGATCCTGCGCTATCTCGGCACTTGCGACGGCGACATGGAGAAGGGCAGCCTGCGCGCCGACGTCAATGTCTCCGTGCGCAGGGTTGGGGACCCGCTAGGCACCCGGTGCGAAATCAAGAACATGAACTCGATCAACTTCATCGGCCAGGCCATCGAATACGAGGCGCGTCGGCAGATCGGCATTCTGGAGGACGGCGGCACGATCGATCAGGAAACCCGACTGTTCGACCCCAACAAGGGCGAGACCCGCTCGATGCGCAGCAAGGAAGAGGCGCACGACTATCGTTATTTCCCGGACCCCGATCTGCTGCCGCTGGAGTTCACGCAAAGCTTTGTCGAAACGTTGAAGGCCGACCTGCCGGAACTGCCGGACGAGAAGAAATCACGCTTCATCGGCGACTTCGGCCTGACGCCCTATGACGCCAGCGTGCTGGTCAGCGAGCACGAAAGCGCGGATTTCTACGAGGCAGTGCTGGCGAAACTCAAGGACAAGGCGCGCGACGGCAAACTCGCTGCCAACTGGGTGATCAACGAACTGTTCGGACGGCTCAACAAGGATGGCGGGGATATCGCGGCATCGCCGGTGTCAGCCGCGCAGCTTGCGGTGGTCGTCGACCTGATCGGCGAGGGCACCATCTCCGGCAAGATTGCGAAGGACCTGTTCGAAATCGTCTGGACCGAGGGCGGCGATCCGCGCCAGATCGTTGAGACGCGCGGGATGAAGCAGGTCACCGACTTGGGCGCGATCGAGAAGGCGGTGGATGACATCATCGCCGCCAATCCCGACAAGGCGGCGCAGGCGCGCGCCAAACCGCAGCTGGTCGGCTGGTTCGTAGGCCAAGTGATGAAGTCGTCTGGCGGCAAGGCCAACCCGCAGTCGGTGAACGATCTGCTCAAGTCGAAGCTCGGAATCTGAACGTCGTGTGACGTGAAGCGGCGCCATCGTGCGCCGCCGTTTCACCGCGCGCGAGCCCGCTTCGATCGTTCGCAAACGTTCATCGGCGCATCGCGCTGCGAAAACGCCACGCGAATCGGTTTCGGCGATTCGCGCAAAAAACCGGTTTTGGCGAGCGGCGATGAGACGCGATGGCTGTTCGCATGAAAATTTTTTCATTGCCAAAATTCGCGACTCAGAGTCCGCGCAAAGCGCTTTTGGCCGAACTGGATGAGTCGCGACGAGGTGTGCAGCGTGTTGTTCGTCGAACAAGCGAAGTTCGAAAACACTTGCGGCACAGTCGTTTTCTGCGATCTTGACAATCGTCGGTGTAGAGTTTTCGCGCACTATTCGCATCGCTCCAAACATGCGTTGTCATGTTGTCGTTGAGCGCGTGTGCCGCGCGCTGACATTGTCGCGTCAACACTTCCTTAAGCGAGAAGCTGTTTTTTCTAATGCGTTGGTGTATTCGGGATGTAGTGCATCTCGATTCCCGAGTGCACGCAGCGACTAAGCCATCTCACTACATTAGGAGGGCAACATGGCCAAGAAAGCTAAGAAGGCAAAGAAGGCGAAGAGCGCAGTGAAGAAGACTGCGAAGAAGACGAAGAAGGTCTCCAAGAAGAAGTAACCTCGCCTGATAAATTGCCGGCGGATTGATGCCGGCGACGTCACAAGAGCCGTCAGGACGGTTTGCTTCTCGAAGCGAATTCCAAACCGGCGGCTCTGGTCGACGAAAGAGGGTGTCGGCGAGACATCAGGTCAAACGGCTGAACCGTTATTTTCGCCAGGGTTCGCTCTGACGAGAACCGGTTCGGCAGAAGAAGCTCAATAATTCGTTATTAGCGTTCTTCATTCGGTGCGGATCAACGGTCCGCAGTTTCACCGGCGGCTTTCGCCAGTTGAGATTTGGTCCTGACGTGTTCGCCGACGCCCTCGTTCCCCGAGCCGGCGCATTGTCCGCTAACGGGCTCTGATTTCCAGAACCATCGACAGTCCTGTGGCCTGCAGCGCATCGCGCCGGGCACCTTGCGGCAATGGTTATCGCTTTGCCAAATGGCAGGGTAAACCGAATTCCGCAAACCCCGCGATAACCCAGCAAAACAACCGCTTTTGCGGTTTCGCGAGCCTCGCGGCGCGAAATCCGTTCAGATTCGATTCATCGCGATATTTAAACTGCCCTTCAAATTTGACCGGTCATGATCATCCCAACAAGCCGGCAAACGGCGAGGGGATAACGGGGCGTTTTTAACACGTGGATAGGGGCCGCGCTCGGGTGAGCCGGCGGGATGGAGAGACAAGATGTTTCAGGGACACCTCAATCTGGACACCGCGATGCCGGTGGAGACTTGCGCCAACGGCGACGTGCTGTTCGATCTCGGCATGCTCTATGCGAGCGGCCGCTCGGGCCTCGTCGACCTGGTGGCGGCGCATAAGTGGTTCAATCTCGCAGCTCTCAAGGGCCGCATCGATGCCATCGCCCAGCGCCGCGAGGTCGCCGAGCTGATGTCCGACGTCGAGATCGCCATGGCCCAGCGCGAAGCCCGCGCCTGGATGACGACGCACTAAGTCCAGCGCCGCTCCGGCTCTGCCGATCCGACCCGCAGGGCTTCGAAAAACGGCGAGGCCAGCACGGCGTGCATGTGCAACGTCGTGGCACCAATGTTCACGAAACCATGCACTTGGCCTGCCGCTACGGCGAGCGATTGTCCCCGGCCAAGCACGATCTTCGCTTCGCCGATCCAGACTTCGACTTCGCCCGCCAGCACGGTCAATACTTCCTCGACCGGATGCGAATGCGGCGGCGCGCCCACGCCCGGCGCGATCCACTGTTCGAAAATGCAAAGGCTACTCGAACCGGTCAGGGCCGATACCAGCATCCGTGTTTCGACACCCGAACGCCAGCTCTCACGCGGCTGCGCCTCGTGATCGATAAAATGCATCGGCGTCCTCGGAGAATGGCTGGCTTAGCATCGCGGCTCGCCGCGCCCAAGCGCAAGCGAAGTGGCGGAGCCGGAGGGATTCGAACCCTCGATAGGGCTTTACAACCCTATAACGGTTTAGCAAACCGCCGCCTTCAGCCACTCGGCCACAGCTCCGCAAGCCGCAGTCATTACAGA
>Ga0193726_1000413_pt1 | contig 46600 bp, 46 predicted proteins | sample H2c1metaG_FD_144928 | JGI IMG/M metagenome (GOLD analysis project Ga0193726, IMG submission 144928) | Soil microbial communities from a riparian zone of the East river system, Colorado, United States - H2c1 | ecosystem: Environmental > Terrestrial > Soil > Riparian zone | place: USA: East River... | reverse complement strand
GCAAGACTTGACGCCAGCGTCGAGGCGTCAGGACCACACGACTTCACCGTCCGCAAGCAGCGCCGTCGTCTTGCATGCCGCTAACCGCTCACGGAGAGCAATCCGCCCTGCGCTCGCATCGCACGCCTAACACTGCTGCGTCCACCGCACCCCTCCCCGCGTCCGTGACGATCATGATACGCCCCTCTGGTGGGGTGGGATGGCGAGAGTTCTAGATTTGATTTGGGTCGGATGGCAACAGATATTTTTCGGAAAATCAGAAATAAAAGACTCGACAGCCCTGCCGCCCGACGGGCAAATCACTTGAGCCGGTCTTGTCGTCAATTTGTAGGATGGATTGAGCCCCGCGAAACTCATCGTCTTCATGAAATGCAATTGATGGGTATCGCTTCCGCCTTCGCTCTGCGAGCTACGGCGGACGCAGTCGCTCAACCCATCCCACGCGATCGAGCGAAAATGGACCCAAACCGCAAGTGAAATGTCAAACGTGGGTTTGAAGAGGTGGGACAGAGTTGTGTTACGCGTCAATCAAGAATCAGGCGACCGACAGCTTCGCTGCCGCCGCCGCTTCGCTTTCGGACCACGACGATCTCGCCGCTCGCCGGTGAAATCCCCGTGAGAGCCTGAATGTTCGCACCGTGGGTCACGACAAGAAGGGTTCCGCTGCCGGTCCATTTATCGATGACAGCGCGCGCGTCGGCGATCAGGGACTCTCTTTGACCGCTCAGCACGACCACGTTGCCAAATGTCTGCTCGGCTTCGACCGATCCCAACTGCAGCAGCGTGGCCGTGTCCATGCAGCGGCACCACGGCGAGCTGAGGATTCTTTCGACTGCAATCCCTTCCGACCTGAGCCGCGCGCCGATCCTTGCGGCGTCTGCACGTCCCTTGACACTGAGATTGCGCTGAGTGGCGCAGTCATCGACCCGGAACCCCGGCGGATCGCCGGCGCCACCCGGCGCATCGGTATGGCGCATCAGGGCGACATGCCGGCCTGCGTGCAACGCGGTCCAGGCCTCGGCCTCGTCGGCGTTGGCGATGTCCGCCGCGGTGCAGAAGCCGAGGAGGATTGCGAAGATGGCGAAGCGGATGCGGCACATAGCGGTGGACCCCGTTAAAAATACGCGATCAGGCGCCCGGCGCAGATGGCGCCCGGCCACAGCAGAAGCGACACGAGCGCAGTAATTCTAGCGCCGCCGGACGCTTCGGCGCGCCAGAGCCCAACACGCCGCCACGGGCCGGCATGCGCGATCACGATGTTGACCAGCGCCGCCGCGATCAGCAGCAGCTTGGTCTGGAATGCAGGATTGCGCACGACATGCGCCGCATCGGCGCTGAACAACAGGAATCCCATGCTGATCGCGAGCATAAAACCGAAACGCGACAAAGGCAGCAGCAATTGCGCCATCGGCTGGATCGGAATCGTGGCCCCTAATCCGAGCACCCTCAAATCGAGCGCCAGGATCGATCCCACCAGTACAACGAAGCCGAGGATGTGCAGGATCTCGACCGCGGGATAAAGCGCAGGTGAGCTGCGCATCACATGACCCAGCGCGCTTTCCTGCAGAGCCAGGAAGATCGACGCGGCCGGCTGATGTTCCACTCTGGTCTACCGCAATTCGACGCGCTTGCCGTCGACAATGATGTATTCGATCCGCGCCTCGTCCGGATTGCTGGTATGGGGATAGCCGAACACGGTGCAGGTCTTGCCAGCCGCGATGATGTCCGGCGTGATGCCGCGCCGCTCCATGCGCGAAGGCGGCCCCAGGACGAAGCGCCAGTGCTTGCCGTCGATCTCCATTTCGATCTCGCAGTGTGGATTCTCGTAGGTCGATTTCAGGATCTTGCCGGTGACGGTGAACGACTTCGACGTGTCGTATCCGCCCCAGCCGTGATGGGCGATCGCCGCTCCCGGAGCAAGTGCAGCCGCCAGCGACAGGAACAAACGACGTGTGATTGATGTCATAAGCTGCCTCCGCCAACATGAAGGATAACGCCGATCCGCGCCGGATTCATGGCGCGGTTTGGTAAGCATCATTTCGCGGCGCTGCACTCAGGCAGCGCAAGGACGCCAATCAGCGTCGCTCCGTTGCGGAATGCGGTCAGCTTGTGGCTCGCGCCGAGCGGCATTAAAAGTGCGAGTTCAAAGCTATGTCCAGCCGCATCCTTAGCGGTCGCCGCGCCGACGTCGGTGAACGGCTCTGAGGGCTCACACGGGGCGCTGAACGCTGAAGCGTACTCTTCGACTATGGTCCAGTTCTCCAGGGCGCACTCGAGCCCATCTTAGAAGCCGTTCAGCCGCAGGGCCTTCGACCTCTCGGCGTATCGCATCATCGGATGCCACGACAGCGCTGATGGCGTCAGTCAGCAGGCGTCTCCAATTTCCGGTCTCTTCGTAGATTTCGATTTCGAAGCCCGCATCCTTGAACGCGCCGGGATAATCATCAAACGCTGGTGCGTGCAAAGCTGCGCTCTCGACGCCTAACTCCCAACTTGTGCCAACGAATCCGCTGCCGGGCTTTAGTATTCTGGCAATTTCGTGCAGTGCAGCCCGTTTATCGGCCACGAAGAGCAAGACATCCATACTAAACGCGCCATCGAAGGAGCTATCCCTCCATCCCGTTTTCGAGACGTCGCCAGTCTTGAAACGGAGACGATGCCCCGCCCCAGATATCACCGTGAGTTCCTCGGCCATGCGTATGGCGAGGGGATCGGCATCTATGCCTTCGACGTCTGCACCGAACCCGCATGCGAAGTACCGTCCGACGCAGCCACCGCCACAGCCAAGATCCGCGAGTTTGGTTTCAGCACTTGGATGCAAGCGTTGCGCAACAAATTTGATATCGTCGACAGTGACCTGCGATTGAGGCGGTTCTGACGCCTCCCAGAATTGTTCTCCGTAGCTCTTCGCCCAAGCCGAGCGGACGGTTTTGCTCGCAAATAACGACCGAAATGCCCGATAAGGGTCCAAGTCCATCGCTTCCTCCTGCCGGCCGCGGAAGTCCAACCCCGCGAGCACTTTAGCATCAGGAACTTCCTGTTGGAATGAACCTCGGGTCGCGCCGCATGGGATGTCGGCTATTGGCGCCAACCGGATATGGCGACTGCGTTGCGCGATGTCCGCCCCCAGGGACAAACCGGAAAACATATCCTCGCAGTGAGCTTTTCCCACTTTGACCGACCCACGGCAGACTTGGATATCGGAAAGGCCGTTGATATATGAAGAAGATTGACTAGCCCGGTTGACGGTCGCTAATCGTTTCCGTCGAAGGCCGCACTTGCTAGACGGAAACGGAGCTTTGCGATGCACGACCAGAACAATGTCTTCTATGCGATCGCGCTTTCCGCCGTCGTCCTGATAACCTGGCAGTATTTCTTCGCCACGTCGTTCCCAGGCAAACCGACCGCAGCCAAAACTTCGCAGGCCCGCGCGGTTGCGCCTGGCATCGAGACCAACCGGCCGCAGACGCAGGCCTTGGGAACGCAGATCTTGGGAACGCAGACCGCAACAATATCGGACGAGCAAAGATTTAAGCCATCCTCGAGGCAAGAGGCACTTGGCAGATCGCAACGCGTCGCCATCCACACGCCCCGGCTGAGAGGATCAATTGCATTGACCGGGGGAAGGATCGACGACCTTTCCCTGGTTCAATATCGCGAAACCACTGATCCCAAGTCTCCTGCTATCGAATTGCTTTCACCCTCAGGCAGCCCGCAGCCATTTTACGCGGAATTCGGTTGGGTCGATGGCTCCAGCGTCAATCTCAAAGTGCCCACCTCAGAGACGCGCTGGCGCCAGCAAGGATCGGATAGCCTCGAGGTGGGGCGCCCGGTAACCCTCGTTTGGCAAAACGGCCAGGGGTTGGAATTTAGACGGACGATTTCGGTCGATGACAAATACCTCTTCAGCATTCATGACGAGGTCGCAAATAGCGGGCTGACGGCTGTCACGCTGGCACCCTATGCTCTGATCTCCCGCCACAATCCGCCGCCGACGCTTGGCTATTATCTGCTGCACGAAGGTGCAATCGGCGTCTTGGGGGACAACGGACTGCAGGAGGTGACCTACAAGTCCCTCGATGAAAAGAAGCGCATGGCATTTACCCCCAACAATGCCTGGCTCGGGTTTACCGACAAATACTGGGCGGCCGTCCTGCTGCCCGAGACGTCTTCGCGTCTGCAGGCGGAATTTTCCGCAAGCTCGCTGGGTACGCTGAAGACCTATCAGGCCGACTATTTACAGGATGCGCAAACCATTGCGCCGGGCGGCACCGCGAGCGCCAGCGCTCGTCTGTTCGCGGGCGCCAAGGAAGTCGCGATCCTCGACGGCTATGACAAAGCGCTCAATCTGAACCGGTTCGACCTTGCGATCGACTGGGGTTGGTTCCGTTTCATCACCAAGCCGATGTTCACGCTGATCGACACCATCTTTCGACTGGTCGGAAATTTTGGCGTGGCGATCCTGATCGTGACGCTGATGCTCAAGATCGCATTCTTTCCGCTCGCCAATAAATCCTATGTATCGGCGGCGAGAATGAAGGCGCTGCAACCGCAGATTCAACTGATCCGCGAGACCTTCCGCGACGACAAGGTGAAGCAGCAGCAGGCAACGATGGAGCTCTATACGAAGGAGAAGATCAACCCGATCGCCGGGTGCTTGCCGACGCTGATCCAGATTCCGGTTTTCTTCTCGCTTTACAAGGTGCTGTTTGTCACGATCGAGATGCGTCAGGCGCCGTTTTTCGGATGGATCAAGGATTTATCCGCGCCGGATCCCACCAACGTGTTCAATCTTTTTGGACTGATCCCTTATGACCCGGTCTCCCTGCCTTTGCTTGGCGGGTTGCTGGTGATCGGCGCTTGGCCGCTTTTGATGGGGCTGACCCAGTGGTTGCAGATGAAGCTGACGCCGGCCTCACCCGACCCGGCACAAACCGCCGTGCTGAACTGGATGCCCCTCATCTTCACATTCATGCTCGCGAAATTCTCGGCGGGCCTGGTAATCTACTGGACCTGGAACAATTCGCTGTCTGTCATTCAGCAGAGCATCGTCATGCGCAGGAATGGCGTCCGGATCGAATTGTGGGATAAATTCCGGGCGATATTCACAAAAGCTACTCGGGAATAGCCAAGGGCGTCTCCACGAGACGAAGCATCCACGGCGCGTGCCCTAGTTGTGGAATCACAAATCGGTATTACAGCCCATCCTTCGAGACGGCCACTTCGTGGCCTCCTCAGGATGAGGTCTAACTTGTTGAAACACAACAACCTCATGCTGAGGAGCGAGCGACGCGAGCGTCTCGAAGCATGGGCGGCAAGCGACTCACCGATCTCTCATAGTCAGTACTACTCCACCTTGACGTTGGCGGCCTTGATCATCGGCCACCATTTTGCAATTTCGGCCTTCTGCCAGCCGCCGAGCGCCTCCGGCGAGAGCTGATCCTTCGGCGGCATCTGCAGTCCGAGGTTTTCAAGTTGCTTGCGCACCGCCGGATCATTCAACGCATCCACCGCCGCAGCGTTGAGCTTTGCGACGATGTCTTTCGGCGTGTCTTTCGGCACCCACAGACCCGACCACAGCGTCATGTGAAAGCCGGACAAACCCGCTTCGTCGGTGGTCGGGATGTCGGACGCCGATTCGACGCGCTTGTCGTCGGTGATGGCATAGGCGCGGATGCTGCCGGCGCGGACCTGGCTGATGGAATTGGACGTTTGATCGATCATGACATCGATCTGTCCGGCGACGAGATCATTCATCGCCGGCGCGGTGCCGCGATATGGCACGTATTGCAGCTTGATGCCGGTGACGTTTTCAAAATAGAGCCCGGCGATGTGACTTCCCGAACCGGCGCCGGCGGTGCCGGCGGTCGCCGGTGCCGGCCGCGCCTTCAACCAGGCCAGCAGTTCTTGCAACGATTTGGCCGGAACCGCGTTCTTGCTGACCACGATCATCGGATTGCTCGGCAGCAGCACCACCGGCTCGAGATCGGTGACAAGATCATAGCCGAGCTTGTAGATCGCGCCATTGGCGACGTGGGTGCCGAGATGACCGAAGCTGACGGTGTAGCCGTCAGGCGGCGAGCGCACCGCGCGTCCGACACCGATAGAACCGCCGGCGCCGGTCACATTCTCGATCACCAGGGCTTCGCCGAGCGTAACTTTCATGCGCTCGGCCAGAATCCGCGCCATGGCATCGGACGGGCCGCCAGCGGAGAACGGCACCACAATGGTGATGGGATGCGACGGAAACGTCTCCGCGAACGCGCTGCCGCCGAATGCCAGCATCGCAATCAAGACGGCCCAAATCGTTCTACGCATCACATCCTCCAACGCCGCATGACGGCTACAAACACAGCCCTCATCCTGAGGAGCCGCGCCCTTGCGCGGCGTCTCGAAGGATGAGAAACGTATCAGCTCATGGTTCGAGACGCGCGAAGACGCGCTCCTCACCATGAGGGACCTCATCCTGAGGAGCGGCCTCTTGCCGCGTCTCGAAGGATGAGGCTTTACAATTTCGCGTAGTCGATCGGCTGGTGGCGATCGAGCGTGCGCGTGACCGGCGGCAACGGGTATTTAAGGCCTGTCGCGCAATTGAACAGCATCACGCGGTCATTTTTCGTCACCCGCTCATCGTCGAGACTCTGCTTGTAGGCGGCGTAGGTGGCCGCTCCCTCCGGACACAACAACAGGCCCTCTTCACGCGCGACTTCGCCCAACGCAGCAGAAATCTTCTCATCTGTCACCGCAATGGCGAAACCTTTGCTCTCGCGCACCGCGCGCAGGATCAGAAAGTCTCCTATCGCCTGCGGAACCCGGATGCCGGACGCGATGGTGTGGGCATCCTCCCAGCGCGGTGCGTGCTCGGTGCCGTTCTCAAAGGCGCGCACCATCGGCGCGCAGCCGGCCGCCTGCACCGCGACCATGCGCGGCCGCTTGCTGCCGATGAACCCGATGGCTTCGAGTTCAGCGAACGCCTTCCACATGCCGATCAGGCCGGTGCCGCCGCCGGTCGGATAGAAGATCACGTCCGGGACATCCCAGCCGAGCTGCTCGGCAAGCTCCAAACCCATCGTCTTCTTGCCCTCGATGCGGTACGGTTCTTTCAGCGTGGAAGTATCGAACCAGCCGGCTTTCGCCTTGCCCTCGCCGACGATCTTGCCGCAATCGTCGATCAGGCCGTTGACGCGATAGACGGTGGCGCCCTGCAGCTCGATCTCGCTGACATTCACTTCGGGCGTATCTGCGGGACAGAAGATCGTGGTCCTGATGCCGCAACTGGTCGCATAGGCGGCGAGCGCGGCACCGGCATTGCCGTTGGTCGGCATCGCCATGTGCCTGATGCCGAGCGCCTTGCCCATCGACACCGCCATCACAAGCCCGCGCGCCTTGAACGAACCGGTCGGCAACCGGCCTTCATCCTTGACGATGATTTCACCGCCGCCGATTTTCTTCGCCAGCTTCGGCAATCGGATCAGCGGCGTCGTCACCTCGCCGAGGCTGACGATGTCGGCCACTTTACGCACCGGCAACATCTCGCGGTAGCGCCACAGATCGGCCGGTCGCTGCTTAAGCGCGTCCTTGCTCAGCGCCTTCTTCACGCCGGCAAGGTCGTAGCGCACCAGGAGCGGCTTGCCCGCTTTCGAAAGGTTATGGATCTGGTCGGCGGGGTAGTGATCGCCTTCCATCGCGCATTCGAGATGGGTCACGAACGTCGGGCGTTCGATCGTCAGATTGTCATTGTCTTTCACGGATTGTGGTCTCTCGTTTTTTTGGCGGGCATGATCCGGGAGGATCACGCCTTACATATTCAGCACGCGGCCGTAGGCATCCAGCACCGCTTCCTTCATCATCTCCGACAGCGTCGGGTGCGGGAAGATGGTGTGCATCAGTTCTTCTTCCGTGGTTTCGAGATTCATCGCAACGACGTAACCCTGGATCAATTCCGTTACCTCGGCGCCGATCATGTGCGCGCCCAGCAACTGGCCGGTCTTCTTATCGAAGATCACCTTGACCAGCCCCTGATCCTCGCCGAGCGCAATGGCCTTGCCATTGCCGACGAACGGGAAACGGCCGACGCGGATTTCGCGGCCGCCTTCTTTGGCCCTGGCTTCGGTCAATCCGACGGAAGCGACCTGCGGATGGCAATAGGTGCAGCCGGGAATGAGGTTCTTGTCCATCGGATGCGGATGCGTGCCCTTGATGGCCTCGACGCAGATCACGCCCTCATGTTCGGCCTTGTGCGCCAGCATCGGCGGACCGGCGACGTCGCCGATCGCGTAAATGCCCGGCACATTGGTCTTGCAGAAGCCGTCGATGACGATGACGCCGCGGTCGGTTTTGACGCCGAGCTTTTCGAGTCCCAGATTTTCGACATTGCCGACCACGCCGACGGCGGAAATCACCCGGTCGACCTCGATCGTCTGCGGCTTGCCCTTGCCGTCATCGATGGTGGCGACCACGCTGTCGCTCTTCTTTTCCAGTTTTGTCACTTTGGTGTTGGTGAGAAGTTTGATGCCCTGCTTCTCGAACGCCTTCTGCGCGAACTTTGAAATTTCGGCGTCCTCGACCGGCAGGATCTGCGGCAGCACTTCCACCACGGTCACGTCCGCACCCAAGGTGCGGAAGAACGAGGCGAACTCGATGCCGATCGCGCCGGAGCCGACCACCAGCAGCGACTTCGGCATCTTGTCCGGCACCATCGCCTCGAAATAGGTCCAGACCAGCTTCTTGTCCGGCTCCAGGCCCGGCAGCACCCGCGGCCGCGCGCCGGTTGCGATGATGATGTGCTTGGCCTGATAGGTGCCCTCGCCCAGCGCGCCCTTCGGCGCTTCGACGGCGGATTTCTTCACGGTCAGCTTGCCCGGTGCGTCGAGCGTGGCCTCGCCCCAGATCACCGTGACCTTGTTCTTCTTGAAGAGATAGCCGACGCCATCGTTCAATCGCTTCACGACGCCGCGCGAACGCTGCACCACGGCCTGCAGATCGAACGAGATTTTTTCCGCCGACAGGCCGTAGTCCTTGGCGTGCTGCATCAGATGAAATACCTCCGCCGAGCGCAGCAGCGCCTTGGTCGGGATGCACCCCCAGTTGTTGCAGATGCCGCCGAAATAGGCCTTCTCGACGACGGCGGTCTTGAGGCCAAGCTGCGCCGCACGGATCGCGGTGACGTAGCCGCCGGGGCCCGCGCCGATGATGATGACGTCGAAGGAGGTGTCGGCCATGAAGGCTCCCGTTCAAATCAAGCGGTCGTTATGCGGTATGCGGAGGGGAAAGATTCCAGTTCCCCTCACACCATCATCATCACGGGGTTTTCGATCAGCATCTTGAAGGCGCCGATCAGTTCGGCGCCGAGCGCGCCGTCGATGGCGCGGTGATCGCAGGACAGCGTGACGCTCATCATGTGCGCCACTTCGATCTTGCCGTTTCTCACGACCGCACGCTCTTCGCTGGTGCCGACCGCGAGGATGGTGGCGTGCGGCGGGTTGATGACAGCGGTGAAATGATTGATGCCGTACATGCCGAGGTTGGAAACGGCTGTCGTGCCGCCCTGATATTCCTCGGGCTTGAGCTTGCGCGCCCTTGCACGCGCAGCGAAATCCTTCATCTCGCCCGAGATCGTCGACAGCGACTTGCTCTCGGCCTTGCGAATGATCGGGGTGATCAGCCCGCCCGGCATCGCGACCGCCACGCCGACATCGGAATGCTTGTGCTTGAGCATGCCGCCGTCGGTCCAGCTCACATTGCAACTGGGAATCCGCTGCAGCGCGACGGCGAGCGCCTTGATGACGAAATCATTGACCGAGAGCTTGTAGAGCGGCTTCTTTTCCTTGTCCTTTGGCGCCGCGGCGTTGATCTCCTCGCGCGCCGCGAGCAGCTTGCCGATATCGCAGTCGATCGTCAGATAGAAATGCGGCACCGTCTGTATCGACGCGGTCAGCCGCTGGGCAATGGTGCGGCGCATGCCGTCGTGCGGGATCACCTCGTAGCTGCCTGGTTCGAACAGCGCGAGAACCTGCTTGTCCGACATTGACGGTGCAATGGCGGGCCCGGCCGAAGGCGCGGCGGCCGGTGCTTTGAGCCCCTTGCCGGATTTGGCCTCTTCGACATCGCGCGCGATGACGCGGCCATGCGGGCCCGAACCGTTGATGCGACCAAGCTCGATGCCGGCCTCTTTTGCCAGGCGCCGGGCAAGCGGTGAAGAGAAGATGCGGGCGTGGCCGTTGGCTTGCGGAGCAGCGACCGCCTGCGGCGCGGGGGCTGCTGCGGCGGGTGCTGCGGCTTTCGGCGCAGCCGCGGCTGCCGGCGCAGGCTTCGCTGGCGCTTCAGCAGATGGAGCGGCCTTCGGCGGCGCAGTGGCGGCCCCTGCCCCCGCCGCTTTCACATCCTCGCCATCGCCGGCCAAAACCGCGATGACGTCGTTGACGGCGACATCCTGGGTGCCTTCCGGCACCACAATCTTCGCGATGGTGCCCTCATCGACCGCCTCGACCTCCATGGTCGCCTTGTCGGTCTCGATCTCCGCGATCACGTCGCCGGACTTGACCTTGTCGCCCTCTTTCTTGAGCCACTTGGCGAGGTTGCCCTTTTCCATCGTGGGCGACAGCGCTGGCATCAGAATGTTGATCGGCATGCTGACCTCACAGGAGATTCTTGCTCGTTGTCTTCCATCCGCGGCGAAGCGAACCAAAAGACCGTTTGGGTGTCACAACCACCCGATGAAAGACCGAAACTCGCTTCAATTGCCGATATCACCCTGCCACAGGCGCTCGTTCGCCGGAATCGACCGCCATGATTTCATCATGTCGATCGATCGCTGGTCCTCGAGATCGATATAGGGAATGCCGAACTGCGTCAGGATGTCCTTGCTTCCGGGAAACGTAACGGATTCGCCGATAACAAGAAGCGAAAGCTTGAATAGCCCGATCGCACCCGCGCACATCGAGCACGGCGACAGCGTCGTATACATCACGGTGTCATGAAACGACATCAGCCCGGCATCGCGCAGGCATGACATCTCACCATGCAGAATGACGTTCTTCTCCTGCATCCGGCGGTTATGGCCGCGGGCAATGATCTTGTTGTCGCGCGTCAGCACGGCGCCGATCGGCAGCCCGCCCTGCGAGATGCTGGTCTCGGCTTCGCGAATGGCTTCAGCCATGAAGTCGAAATGATGGGGTTCAATTGCCACAGTCAATGACCTTGTTGCGACCGCGGCGCGGTGCTGCCGATGTCGGTCGCCCGCGCGATTTCGGCTTCGAACATGTCGACGATGCGCGTCAGCGCTTCGTCCTCGGTGTAGGCGCTCTCGCGCGCGTAGGCACGCGCGGCGTGGCGCGCGATGTCGACCAGAACGAGCCCCCACATGTCCGGCTCCTCAAACGCGCGCGTGAACGCGATGGAAAGTCCGCCATCAAGCACGAACGCGCGCAACACCTCCGTGGCATCATCGCGGCCCATGACGTCTGGGGGCAATGGTTGCTCCTTGGGACCGGCCATGGCTCACCGATAACAAACGGCTTTGGCGGCTTCGACCACCTCAGCGACCGAGGGCAATGCGAGCTTCTCGAGGTTCGCCGCGTACGGCATCGGCACATCCTTGCCCGACACCCGCGCTACCGGCGCATCGAGATAATCGAAGGCGTGCTCCATGATGCGCGCGGCGATTTCGGCGCCGACACCGTTCTGCTGCCAGCCTTCCTCCACCGTGACGGCGCGGCCCGTCTTCTTCACCGAAGCGACGATGGTGTCGGTATCCATCGGGCGCAGCGTGCGCAGATCGATCACCTCGGCTTCGATACCTTCCTTGGCCAGTTCATCGGCGGCCTTCAGCGCGTAAGACATTCCGTTCGACCATGACACGATGGTGACGTGACCGCCGGTTCGTACGATCCGCGCCTTGCCGAGCGGGATCACATAATCGTCGAGCTTCGGCACCTCGCCGGAATGGCCGTACAGCATTTCATTTTCAAGGAAGATCACCGGATTGGGATCGCGGATCGCGGCCTTCAGCAGGCCCTTGTAGTCGGCCGCCGAAAACGGCGCGACCACCTTGAGGCCGGGAACTTGCGAATACCAGGCCGAGTAATCCTGGCTGTGCTGGGCGGCGACGCGGGCCGCAGCGCCGTTCGGGCCGCGGAACACGATCGAGCAGCCCATCTGTCCGCCGGACATATACAGCGTCTTCGCCGCGGAATTGATGATCTGGTCCATCGCCTGCATGGCGAAGTTGAAGGTCATGAATTCAACGATCGGCTTCAAGCCGGCCATGGCCGCGCCGACGCCGATGCCGGCAAAACCGTGCTCGGTGATCGGCGTATCGATCACGCGCTTGGCGCCGAATTCCTGCAGCAGGCCCTGGCTGACCTTGTAGGCGCCCTGATATTCCGCGACCTCCTCGCCCATGATGAAGACGTCGGGATCACGCCGCATTTCCTCGGCCATGGCGTCGCGCAGCGCTTCGCGGATGGTCATGGTCACCATCTCGGTGCCCTCAGGCACTTCGGGATCAGGCTCGGCCACGGCCTTCGGCGCCGAGGGCGACTTCTTTTCTTCTCTGCTGGATGCAGGCGCCTCCGCCTTGGCTTCGGCCGCCGGCGCCGATCCGGCGGCCTTTTCCTGTTTCGCTGGCGCGCTTGGCTTGCCGAGATCGGCAGCGCTTTCGCCATCGGCCAGGATGGTCGCGATCGGCGTGTTGACCGCGACGTCCTGGCTGCCTTCGGGGATCAGGATCTTGCCGAGCGTGCCCTCATCGGTGGCCTCGACTTCCATCGTCGCCTTGTCGGTTTCGATCTCGGCGATGACATCGCCCGACTTGATCGCCTCGCCCTCCTTCTTCAGCCATTTTGAAAGGTTGCCCTTTTCCATGGTCGGCGACAGCGCAGGCATCAGCACTTGAATTGGCATAACGGCTCCAGGGATCAATTTCTAAGCTGCGCGCTCAACGGTAGATATCGGTGTAGAGTTCGGACGCATCGGGCTCGGGATCGTGCTGCGCGAAGTCCGCGGCAGCATTGACGATCTCGCGCACCTCGGCGTCGATGGCCTTCAATTCCTGTTCGCTCATCTTGGCCGCCAGCAGCCGATTGCGGACCTGCTCGATCGGGTCCTGATCGTGCCGCACCTTGTCGACTTCCTCGCGGGTGCGATATTTCGCCGGGTCCGACATCGAGTGGCCGCGGTAGCGATAGGTCTGCATTTCCAGAATAAAGGGTCCCTTGCCTTCGCGGCACCATTGCACCGCTTTGTCGCCGGCCGCCTTCACCGCCCGGACGTCCATGCCGTCGACCTGCTCGCCCGGAATATTGAAGGAGATGCCGCGCTTGGAAAAATCGGTCTGGGCGGACGAACGCGTCACCGACGTGCCCATGGCGTAACGATTGTTCTCGATCACGTAGATCACCGGAAGCTTCCACAGCTCCGCCATATTGAAGCTTTCGTAGACCTGGCCTTGGTTCGACGCGCCGTCGCCGAAATAGGCCAGGCTGACAAAATCATTACCGCGGTAGCGGTTCGCAAAGGCGAGACCGGTTCCGAGCGAGACCTGGGCGCCAACAATGCCGTGGCCGCCGAAGAAGTTCTTCTCCTTGCTGAACATGTGCATGGAGCCGCCCTTGCCCTTGGAATAGCCGCCATGGCGTCCGGTCAGTTCGGCCATCACGCCCTTGGCTTCCATTCCGCAGGCCAGCATGTGGCCGTGGTCCCGGTAACCGGTTATGACCTGATCGCCCTTTTTCAGGGCCATCTGCATGCCGACGACGATGGCTTCCTGACCGATATAGAGATGGCAGAAGCCGCCGATCGCGCCCATTCCGTAGAGCTGGCCGGCCTTTTCCTCGAAACGCCGGATCAACAGCATGTCGCGCAGCGCGGTCAGTTCCTGTTCCCTGGTGAATTCCAACGGTTCGTGCGATCCGTCGGCTTTTTCTTGGCCCGATTCTTTAGCGACGCTTTTCTTGGGTGCGGCCATGGCAATTCCGGATGAGAGAGTGGGTAGCCCTCTCTATCCCAACTCAAACCGCCATGAAAGGATTGCGTGATGGCACGAAAACATGGCTATGCCGCAGTGCAACGCACGCGACATTTTTGCAATCGATTTTGCCGCTATTTGAAATTTGACGATCAGTTTGGATTGACCGTCCGGACCAGATCGCGCGGATTGGCGTAATCGAGCTGATAGCGCGCACGTTCGTCGAGCATATCCGGGTCAACCCGGTCGGACCGGAGCAGCGAGACCCGCTGCTCGCCCTCGGCGCGCTCCCGCTTCAGCCGCGCCAATTCCGAGGTCAGCGCGACGATCTCGGAATCCAGTTCCTGCCGCGCGTTCAGCCCATACTTGCCGGTATAGGCGTTGACGCCGAAATAGCCGACCATCGCCGCCGCCATCGTGTAGAGGGCAAGCCCGGTAAGGAAGGATTTGAGGCGGCTGCGAGAGACCATGGCCCGAGGATGCGACGGCCCCGGTTAACGGAATCCTAAAACCGGCGGCGGAGCGTCCCGGGCTGTCTATTTGTTTTGCTTGTCGATGAAGGCGGCAAAGGCGTCGATATATTGCTTCAGCACCTTCTGCAGCGCTTCCTTGGTGAGTTCGCCCTTGTCGTCGAACGCGTCGCCGACAGTAGTCAGATAAATTTCCGGCTGCCCGAGGATCGGGCCGGAAATGCCCGGCAACATATTCTGCAGGTGCTTGGCTGCGCTAACGCCACCCAGCGGGCCCGGCGAATTGCTGACAATGCCGACCGGCTTGCCGAGGAATGAGCTCTTGCCGTAAGGGCGTGATCCGACATCGATGGCGTTCTTCAACACGCCGGGGATCGAACGATTATATTCGGGCGTGACGAACAGCACGCCGTTCGACTTCTGAAGCTTTTCGCGGAACGCCACCCAATCGGCCGGCGGCGCCGCTTCCAGATCCTGATTGAAAAACGAGATATCGTGCAAGGTCGTGACGTTCAGCTTCAGCGTGTCGGGCGCGAGCTTGGCCAGCGCATTGGCGATCTTGAGCGTAAAACTTTCTTTGCGAAGGCTGCCGACAATTGTGACAACATTATGCGGAGCGGCCATGGGGAGATCCTCTGCTGGAATGAAACCGGTTGCCTTGCACTAGCCGCACCCGCAAAAAGATGCAAGTGCATGAAATTGGATTTTGAAGGGGATCAAATCACCGGATTCCAGGCAATCGACGTCAGCCCGATATTTCCCGCCGACGCGTGCATCAGCCAGCCTTGTTCGGATTGATCAGATATTTTTCACCGGTGGCGCGCTTGGCGTAGACGGCGATGTGCGACAGCTGCAGCGCCTCCTGCAGCGACACCACCTGGGTGTAATGGCTGGCAAACGTCGTCTTGAGCTCGGCGACGACCCGCGCGCGCAGCTTTGCGCCCTCGGCCGATCCGATCTTTTGCAGGAACGGAAACAACAGCCAGCCGCCGACGCCCCAGGCCATGCCGAACGCCCGGTTCAGCTCGACCGGACGCGGGTCCAGGCTGCCATAGATATAGACCTGCTTGTGCACGCTCGATCCGTACCGGCTGTAAACCTTGGCGGTCTTGTTGGCCGATATCTCCATGCAGGTCAGGATCTGGCCGGCGAGCTTGCCGCCGCCGATCGCATCGAATGCCAGCGTGGCGCCGGTTTTGACCAGCGCATTAGTCAAATCATCCATGAACGTGGGCGCCGTGGAATCAACGATATACTTTGCGCCGATCTTGCGCAGGATGTCCGCCTGCTCCGGGCTGCGCACGATGTTGACGAGGCCGATGCCGTCCTTGATGCAGATCTTGTTGAGCATCTGACCGAGGTTGGAGGCGGCGGCGGTGTGCACCAGCGCTTTGTGGCCCTCGCGCCGCATGGTCTCGGTCATGCCGAGCGCGGTCAGCGGATTGACGAAGCACGAGGCGCCTTCGGCGGGCGTGATGCCGGCAGGCAGCGGCAGACATTCGCTCACCTTCAGGCAGCGGTACTGCGCATACATGGCGCCGCCGATCATGGCGACGGTCTTGCCCATCAGCGCCTTCGCCGCATCCGACGATCCGGTCTTGATCACCACGCCGGCGCCCTCGTTGCCGACCGGCATGGACTCATCGAGTCGACCCGCCATCGCCTTCATCGCGGCTTCCGGCACCTTCGCTGTGATCACCGGCGCGTCTTTGGTGCCGGAGGCTTTGGCTGTCGACATGTCGGCGGCGCCAACCAGGAGTCCGAGGTCGGACGGATTGATCGGCGAGGCCTCGACGCGGACCACGACTTCATCGGGACCGGGTTCAGGTGTTGGCACGCTGGCGAGAGATATTTCGAGTTCGCCGCTCTTCGTGATCAGCGAGCGAAGCTGAAGCCCGGTGTTGCTATCTGAACTCATGAGAAACCTCCCTGTATCGGCCCTGCCGAATTTGGCGGGGAGTGTTCTCACGTTGGCGGGGAAACGCAAGCCTCATGGCCATGCAGTATCTGGTTCACTCCCCGCCGCCGACCTTTGCGAAAACCGGGTCGCTTGCGTTAGGCTGTACGCTCCGCAGAAGGAGCATGCCGATGGGCCAAAGCGAGATCGATGCCGTTCGCGCCCTGCTGAGTTCAAAACCTCGTCCCGTAGGCTGGACGGCGCGGCGGCAGCGCATCGAAGAAGTCGGCTCCGCCTGGCCCGCCGCCAGCGATATCAGGTTTGAGCCGGTCGACATCGATGGATTTCCGGGAGAGTGGTCCATCGCACCCGGCAGCGACGCCTCACGCGTGCTGTTGTATTTTCATGGCGGCGGTTATTGCTCGGGCTCGATTCTCAGCCATCGCAGGCTGGTCACCGAGGCCGGCCGGGCAGCCAGCGCACGAACGCTCGCGATCGAGTACCGTCTGGCGCCAGAACATCCCTTCCCTGCCGCGCTGGATGACGCATGGTCGGCATGGCGTTTCCTGCGCAAGCACGGCATCGCCGCCGAACATATCGCGGTCGGCGGAGACAGCGCGGGTGGCGGCCTGACCGTGGCGCTGATCAATCGGCTGCGCGGCGCCGGCGAGCAAATCCCGGGCTGCGCGTGGCTGATTTCGCCATGGACCGATCTGACATTGTCCGGCTCAACACTCGCCACCAAGGACGCAGTCGATCCGATCATCCACAAGGCGTATCTGGCCGAATTGGTCGAGGCCTATCTTCCATCCGATATGGACAGGAAAGATCCGCGGGTCTCCTCGCTCTATGCCGACCTCAGGGATTTTCCGCCGACGCTTATTCAGGTCGGCTCCTGCGAAACATTGCTCGCGGATTCCACGCGCTTTGCCGCCGCCGCAGGCGCGGCCAATGTCGCAGTTACACTCGAGATCTGGCCGGACATGATCCACGCCTGGCCGATGTGGAACGCCCATCTTGAGCCGGGCCGGCACGCGCTCTCAAACGCCGGCGAATTTATTCGCCGCCACCTCTAGATCTTTTCGGAAAACCGGTACCCACCCTCGGATCAAGTCCGAGGGCATGCTTTTCCGGATCATGCTTTAGACTGCTGCCGGCATGACGCCTCACGCCAGCGCCTTCAGCGCCGCTTTGCCCGCATATCTCGCCTGGCTGCCCAGCTCCTGCTCGATGCGCAGCGGTTGAATCTCCCTTTATTCGTCTTCTTGAATTGAAGCAGCTATCAAAGCTTCGTCGTGGTGCGATCGCCGAGGCCTGCCGCCCAGGTCGATGGCTTGCCCTCGAAGGCAGACTTGGCACGCTTGCCCAGCCAATAGGAATAGGCCGGCGGCACCAGACCGAAGTTGGGATCGGCGCCGAGCTTCTGTGCCGCGTCCATCGGCCAGTTGGGATTATACATGATCTCGCGGGCGAGCGCGGTCAGGTCGGCACGCCCTTCCTGCAGGATCGCTTCCGCCTGGTCAGCATGCACGATGTGACCCACCGCCATGGTCATGACGTCCGCTTCCTTGCGGATTCGTTCGGCATAAGGAACCTGGTAGCCGTATTTCCGGGCGCGAGCGCCGTCCATGGGCGAGTAGGCCAGCGTGCCTCCGGAGGAACAGTCGATCACATCGACGCCCTGCGCCTTGAGCAGCCGCGCCAGCCGAACGCTCTCGTCCGGCCCCCAGCCTGCATCGTCCTCGCACGAAAGCCGCATGAACAGCGGCTTGTCCGCCGGCCAGACCGCGCGCACGCACTCGGCGACCTCGATCGCAAATCGCATGCGGTTCAGCTCCGAGCCGCCATATTCATCGGTTCGCGTGTTGGCGACCGGCGACAGAAATTGGTGGATCAGATAGCCGTGGGCCGCGTGGATTTCGAGCACGTCGAAGCCGGTCGCGTTGGCGCGCGCGGCAGCCTCGCCCCACTTGACCGCCAGATCGCGCACCTCGTTATGCGACAGCGCGCGAGGCACCGGCGAGTGCTCGGTGTGGGGCACCGCGCTGGGCGCAACCAGTTCCCAGCCTTCCCAGTCAAAGATCTCCGGCTCGTCGCCACGCAGCGGCTTGCCGCCTTCCCAAGGGCGCGTCAGCCGCGCCTTGCGGCCGGAGTGACCGAGCTGGATGCCGGCAACCGCGCCATGAGTCTTGATGAAGGCTGCGCACCGCGCCAGCGCCGGAATAAACCCATCGTTCCAGAGCCCGGTATCACCGACCGTGCCGCAGCCATTGCGCGCCACCTTGGTGGATTCCATGATGACGAGCCCTGCGCCGCCCTGCGCGTACTTGCCGGCGTTGACGAGATGCCAATCGGTCGCAAAACCCTCGACCGCCGAATATTGATGCATCGGCGCCACGACAACACGGTTCTTGAGGCGCACGCCCCTGATCGTGAGCGGAGTAAACAGCATGGGTTGCGTCATGGCGTTTTGGTTTCCTCCGTGACCCGCATCAACAGCATTAGTCGGGCGCCCTGCCCTTCGTCTTATGCCAGCGCCTTCAGTGCGGCTTTGCCGGCATATTTCGCCTGGCTGCCCAGCTCCTGCTCGATCCGCAGCAGCTGATTGTATTTGGCGGTGCGATCCGAGCGCGCCAGCGAGCCGGTCTTGATCTGACCGCAATTGGTGGCGACCGCGAGATCGGCGATGGTGGAGTCCTCGGTCTCGCCGGAACGATGCGACATCACGGCGGTGTAGCCGGCCTTGTAGGCCATCTCGACCGCGCTCAGCGTCTCCGTCAGCGTGCCGATCTGGTTGACCTTGATCAGAATGGAATTGGCGCGGCCGTTCTTGATGCCGTCGGCAAGCCGGGTCACATTGGTGACGAACAGATCGTCGCCGACCAGCTGGCACTTTTTCCCGACGATGTCAGTCAGTTCCTTCCAGCCGTCCATGTCGTCTTCCGACATGCCGTCCTCGATCGAGACGATGGGATAGCGCGCCGCCAGATCGGCCAGATACTTCGCCTGTTCGGAACGTGAGCGGGTCTTGTTCTCGCCACCATAGACGTAAGCGCCATCCTTGAAGAATTCGGTGGCCGCGCAATCCAGCGCCAGCATCACGTCGGCGCCCGCCTTGTAGCCGGCCTTGCCGATCGCTGCCATGACGAACTCCAGCGCTGCGTCCGCCGACGGCAGGTTCGGCGCGAAGCCGCCCTCGTCGCCGACATTGGTGTTGTGGCCGGCCTTTTTCAGTTCCCCGCGTAGCGTGTGGAAAATCTCCGATCCGCAGCGCAGCGCCTCCGCGAAGGTCTTGGCGCCGACCGGCATGATCATGAATTCCTGAAAGTCGATCGGGTTGTCGGCGTGCACGCCGCCGTTGATGATGTTCATCATCGGCACCGGCAGCGTCCGCGCCGAGGTGCCACCGACATAGCGATACAGCGGCATGTCGAAGGACTCCGCCGCGGCCTTGGCGCAGGCGAGCGACACCCCGAGAATGGCATTGGCGCCGAGCCTGCTCTTGTTGGGGGTGCCGTCGAGATCGATCATGATCTGGTCGATCTGAACCTGCTGTTCGACCGCCATATCGCCGAGCGCCTCGAAGATTTCGCCGTTCACCGCCTCGACGGCCTTCTGCACCCCTTTGCCGAGATAGCGCGCCTTGTCGCCGTCGCGCAGTTCCACCGCCTCATGCGCGCCGGTGGAGGCGCCCGACGGCACCGCCGCGCGGCCCATTGAGCCGTCCTCCAGCACCACATCGACCTCAACGGTGGGATTGCCGCGGCTATCGAGAATCTCGCGGCCGATGATATCGACGATGGCTGTCATGATCTTGTTCTTCCCTGCGTTGGCTGCCCGGTTCGTTCGGGGCGTCTTACACGGCGCGCAAGGAAATGTGAACGCCTGCCCCGCGGGCCTGGCCTGACGGGCGGAGATCGTCAGGTTATGCTGGCCCAAGGTTGATCTTCGCGTCCAAGCCTTCCTTGTCACAGAGCCGGGGTAACGCAATGAATCGCCGCCAGTTTCTCGCCTCCACCACTGCCGCAATTTTCGCCACGCCGGCGCTGCTGCGCAGCGTCGACGCCCAGGAAAGCCCGTTCCGGGTGAAATATTATCCTGTCGCCAGCGGCATGGGTTCGCGCGACGTTGCGCCCGCCCCCGACGGCACGATCTGGTTCTGCGGCCAGCGCAACGGCACGCTGGGCCGGCTCGAGCCGCGGGACGGCTCGTTCAAACTGATCGATCTCGGCAAGGGCGCCGCGCCCCACGGCGTTGTCATCGGGCCCGACGGCGCACCCTGGATCACCGAAGGCGGGCAGAACGCCATCGCCCGCGTCGATCCCGGCGATCACAAGGTGACGCTGTTCCGCCTGCCCGAAAAGGAAGCCTACGCCAACCTCAACACAGGCGTGTTCGACAAAAGCGGCATCTTCTGGTTCACCGGCCAATCCGGCATTTACGGCCGGCTCGATCCCAAATCGGGTGACATGACCGTATTCAAATCGCCGCGCGGCCGCGGCACCTATGGCATGACGATCACGCCGAACGGCGACGTCTGGTACGCCTCGCTTGCCGGCAATCACATCGCCAGGATCGATGTGAAGAGCGGCAATGCTACCGTGGTCGAGCCGCCGACGCCCAACCAGGGCGCCCGCCGGGTGTGGTCGGATTCCAAGGGCCGCATCTGGGTCAGCGAATGGAACAGCGGCAATGTGTCGGTGCACGATCCCGCGGACGGTTCCTGGAAGGCATGGAAGCTGCCGGGCGACAGCCCGCGCACTTATGCGGTCTATGTCGACGAAAAGGACAAGGTCTGGCTCACCGATTTCGGGGCCAACGCGATCGTGCGTTTCGATCCCGTCACCGAAAAATTCAACGCGTTCCCGAGCGACATGGCGGGCGCCAATGTCCGGCAGGTCAACGGCAGGCCCGGCGAAACCTGGGGCGGCGAATCCGGCACCAACCGCCTGGTCGTGATCCAGACTGTCGCGCCGGCGTGAGATTTTTCGTCGCTTTGCTGTTGCTCAACATGCTGGCGGCGGATCCGGCAGCCGCCGAGGAGAATGGCGAGCGCCTGTTCACGCCCTGCCGCGCGTGCCACAGCCTTGATCCGGTCGATCAAGGACTGCCCGGCCCCAATCTCGCAGGCCTGATCGGACGCAAGGTCGGCGGCGATGCCGCCTTCGATTACTCTCCGGTGCTGCACAAGGCGCACGATGAGGGTATCCGCTGGGACACACAACGTCTCGAAACCTTCCTTGCCGATCCGGCCGCAATGTTTCCGGGTCTTTGGATGTCGATGCGCGGTTTAGAGGATGCGGCCGAGCGCCGATCGCTGGTGCGCTTTCTGACAGATCCTTCGTCCCGCTGACGGTTGACGACGACGCCCGCTTGCGTCCATGTCACCGCTTGCACGGGGATATAACGATGGCTCGAAAATCATTGCAGCTTGGCCGCGCCGTGGAATGGCCCAAGACGCCCGGCGAGGCACAACTCGACCGCGTGCCCAATCCGCAAAGCGACACCAATTACGTGGTGCGCTTCACCGCGCCGGAATTCACCTCGATCTGCCCGGTCACGGGACAACCGGATTTTGCCCACCTCGTGATCGACTACGTGCCGGGCCAATGGTTGCTGGAGTCGAAATCCCTGAAGCTCTATGTCGCGAGTTTCCGCAATCACGGCGCGTTTCACGAGGACTGCACGGTCATGATCGGCAAACGGATAGCAGCCGAGGTCAAGCCGAAATGGCTGCGCATCGGCGGCTACTGGTATCCGCGCGGCGGCATCCCGATCGACGTGTTCTGGCAGACCGGCAGATTGCCGAAGGGCATGTGGATTCCCGATCAGGGCGTCGCACCCTATCGCGGGCGGGGATGATCCCGGCATTCAACGTGTGAGCGTTAGCCACTGTCGACGTGCATCATCCGACATGCGCGGCGAGCTGACGTTGCGATTGGGCCACGACTTCAGCGTGTGATCCCGAGCGAACATCGACGCGCTCAGCGTGAAGCAACGCCGGTATTATCGTGCTTGAAGCGTGCGAATTTGTGTTGACTTGGGCGGCTTTACTCTGGTTCGCTTTAAACAAGTATATGAATTTAAAGGAGTTTATTATGCGTGGATGGTTTCGTCGGGCGACATTTGCAGCCATTGCCTCGGTTTCCCTGATCACGGCAGTTTCAGCAGCAGAAAATACCAAGACGCAGGGTTCTGAAAAACCCCATCGTGTGGCCATTCAAGTCGATCAGAATGATCCGGCGGTCATGAACCTCGCGCTGAATAACGCCACCAACGTCATCGAATATTATCGCGCAAAGGGTGAGGACGTGGACGTGGATGTCGTCACCTATGGCCCCGGCCTGCACATGCTGCGCACCGATACCTCGCCGGTACTGGACCGCATCAAGAGTTTGAAGGATTCCGCATTTCCCAGCAAGATTCAGTTCTCCGCCTGCAACAACACCAAGGAAGGCATGGAGAAAAAAGAGGGCCACCCGATCAATGTGCTCTCCGAGGCCGTCATCGTTCCGTCCGGCGTGGTTCGATTGATCGAGCTGCAGGAGAAGGGCTGGAGCTATGTCCGGCCGTAAGCAGACGTGGCGGCCGCTGCGCCAGCATCCTGATCTGGACGAAGCTTGATTTCGACAATCTTCGTCTAATGCTTCTCGGATGACATTTTGTTGGCTGGTGCCGCCCACTTGCATGCCGCCGCAATTTTTTCCCGGACGGCATCCAATCCGGCGAGGTCAAACGTCGCTTCGTGGCTGGCACCCGGCTCATCGAGCACGTTGATTTTCAGTTGTGCGCCTTCCGGCAGCGACTGCAACAGCGCGACTGGATCGTCCTTGTAGATCGCGGTCCTGCCATCCGCGGACATAGTCCAGGGTAGCCTGACGACGGGCTGGTCGTTGATTTGATAATCGACTTGCACTTCCCTGGCGCGCGATACCCGCCATGTCCCCTCGGTGCGAACCAGGAATTCGGTGCGTCCTCCACGACATCGCATGGCAAGAGTGGTCGGCGCATGCTTCACGCTGAACGGCAAGCGGATCGCAACCGCGATCAGTGGGGTGTAATCTATCGGCGAGGTCGTTTGACTTACGATCCAGTTTGGATCCGGCGGTTTTGACGAGGCATCGGCGGATCTTGCCGGCGGCTCCGGCGAAACTGCCGCCGTGGGCTTGTCTGGCAAGACGGTCGCTGCAGGCAATTCTATCGAGCCGGTTCCTGCGCGCTTTTCCGCCGCTGCGGATGCATCAGAGGCGGGCGGCGGAACGCGCCGCAGACATTCGAGCTGTGCGGTGCGTGCCTTCTGAAAGCAATCCAGGCGCTGGACCGCATCATTTGGCAGGTTCGAGCAAATCGAGTCAGCGCGGCGAGCCGATTGAAAGCAGGATTCCAGGTCTGTGACTGTCTCGTTCGCAGGTTGAGCGCAAACCGCCCCGCCAACACTCGAGAGAACGATGGCGATCAGCGGCGCGCGCATCACGGATGCCCACTTTGCTTGGTAGGATTAGTCCAATCAAGCCACTCCTGGGTGGATTGAAAATGCTCCAGGCCGGCGACTCGTGTGGTCAGATTGACGTCCTTCCATTTTGGATCGAAACTTGACGCCTGCAGCTTGTCCACCCGACTGAAAAGTTCATCGACAAAGCGTGCCACACGATGATAGCGCGGCGAGCCGGGCCGCCAGTTACTTGCTACGATTGCCATCGTAATCCCATTCAATCAAAAAATCTGCACCCCCACGCGGATCATTATACCGTCTTGAATGTTGATGATGCGGCCGGTCGCATTTCCCCGTCAAATAGAAGGAGATGATACCTCAATAGAATCCGGACCGAAGCAAGCCTTTGCCGCTGTAAAGCCTAACGGCAAAAAGCCCCTGCCACGCGGCTTATCTAACCGCCGCGTCCGTTGGCCTGGTCGGCCTCAGCAACCGCGCGCAGACAAAGCCGAGCACGACAACGGTGACGGCGCTTGCCAGCAACGTCGGTATCTTGCCGACATTCAGAATGCCAAACCCGTACGCGATCGGTCCTATGGTCTGGCCCATGAAGAAGAAAAACGAGTGCAGCGACAGCGCGCTGGCGCGGGCTTCCACCAAGAGCTCGCTGGCAAACACCTGCAGCGATCCGTGGATCATGTAGAAGCCCCAGCCCATCAGGATGAAGTTGCCGGCCTGAAGCTGCCAGGGCGGGCCGAAGGCAACGATGGCGAGTTGCAGACCCATCAGCACGGCCCCCGAAATCATCATGCCGTTGACGCCGAGCCGCGGCAGAAAGCGCGACACGCTCAATGTGTAGAACAGTCCGCCGACCGCGAAGCCTGCGATCACGAGGCCGCTGATGGAAAGGCTGGTGACACCGAGTTCGAACAGAAACGATGCCACATAGGGAAACAAGCCAAGCACGCAGCAGCCTTCGACAAACACCGCGGCGTAACAGACCTTCGCGTTCGGATTGGCAAAGATGGTGCGATAGCCGTGCCTGAGCACCGAAAGATCGACTTTTGCCGGCGCCCGCTTCAGTACGCCGCCGCGAAAACCGATGGCGACGGCGACCGAAGCCATGACCGCCAGCGAGCCAAGCACGGCGAGCACGCCGCGCCAGCCGAGGAAATCGCCGATCAGGCCCGACAGCGACGCCCCGAGCAGGTTGCCGGTCATCGCGCCCGCCAGCGTGCGGCCGATCGCGACCTGACGCTTGTCCGGCGCAACCAGATCGCTGGTCAGCCCGAGCGCGATTGGAAAGACCCCGCCGGCGCCTACCCCTGCGAGAATCCGCGTCGCGAACAACAGCGAAAACGACGAAGACAGCGCGCCGAGAATATTGGCGAGGCCCAGCAGCACCAGGCATACGATCACGAGACGCGCCTTGCCGAACAAATCCGCCGCAGCGCCCAGCACCGGCTGCACGATGGCGAAGGTAAACGCGAATATCGACGCAAACCCCGCCGCCGCGGCGATGCTGACGTTGAAATCGCCGGCGACGTGCGGCAGCACCGGATCCAGCGCCCGTGCCGACAGGCTCGCCGCGAACGTCGCAAGCGCAATGATATTCAGGACCGGCGGCATACGCGGTTCATTGTGGCCGCAACCCGGTCCGCCGCATCAACGCGCTGCATTCTTTTCGAGATTCTTGGCGAGCGTATCGAACGCCATCAGCGTCTTCAGCAGACCTTCGAACTCGCGCAGCGGCACCATGTTGGGGCCGTCCGACGGCGCATGATCGGGGTCGGGATGGGTTTCGATGAATACGCCGGCGACGCCGACCGCGACCGCCGCGCGCGCCAGCACCGGCACGAACTCGCGCTCGCCGCCCGACGAGGTGCCCTTGCCGCCGGGCTGCTGCACCGAATGGGTGGCATCGAAGATCACGGGCGCGCCAGTGGTGCGCGCCATGATCGGCAACGCGCGCATGTCCGACACCAGCGTGTTGTAGCCGAACGAGACGCCGCGCTCGGTCACCAGCACGTTGCGATTGCCGGCGCCGGTGATCTTGGCAACGACATTCGCCATGTCCCACGGCGCCAGGAACTGACCCTTCTTGACGTTGACGACCTTGCCGGTCGCGGCCGCCGCCAGCAGCAGATCGGTCTGGCGGCACAGATATGCCGGAATCTGCAGGACATCGACGGCCTGCGCCACCTCGGCGCATTGCGCGGCCTCGTGAACGTCGGTGAGCACGGGCATGCCGAGCGACGAGCGAATCTCGGCAAAGATCGGCAGCGCCTGCGCGAGGCCAATGCCGCGCGGAGCCGATCCGCTGCTGCGGTTGGCCTTGTCGAACGACGTCTTGTAGATGAGCCCGATCTTCAAGCGCGCCGCAATCTCCTTCAGCGCGCCGGCGACTTCGAGCGCGTGGGCACGGCTCTCGAGCTGGCACGGGCCGGCGATGATCGAAATCGGCAAGTCGTTGCCGAATTTGACATGACCCGCCGTAACCATCGGCGCAGCTGAAATGTTGGCGTTCAAGGCTCTCATCCTTTTTCCGGCGCGACCATGCCGGGCACCGGCCAGGGGATCAACCCTATTTAGCGATCTCGAATATCAGGGTTGCGCCATGGGCGACATCCGGCGGCACCACGAGCCGCCCCATATGGCGCCGCGAGGCAACGCCATTCTGCCGATGCGATGCCTCGGCTTGTGCCATGTCCGCGACCTCCAAGCGCAGCGCGTTAAGTGTCATCCCCTCGCCGTCCACATCAGGCGAAATGCCGAACTGATCGCGAAACGCGACCTGCTCCATGATCTCGATATCGCCGTTCCCGGTGCGCGCCTTGACGCCGATCGAACTCGAATGCAGATCCTGCACGCCACTGAAAGCCTTCAGGAAGATGTGATGGTCGGTCGGATTGTCGGCGACCATAGCCACGCAGGCCACGGTTTGCGCGCCATTGGCGTGGATTTGAAATGCCGGGTTCCAAAAATTCTCCGGGAAATGGTGCTGGCACGCCACAAAACCCAGATTCGGCGAGGCCGGATCGCTGGCAAAAACCAGCGAGAACGCCAGCTTCACCGGCGTTCCCTCAGGCTTTACGCCCTCGCGGGCAAAATTGAACACGTCATAACCGCCAATGCCGGCGGCCTCGAACGCGCGCGCATCGTCGGCCGCGTTGCTGGAGTTGAGGATCAGCATCGAGAATCCCTGGCGCGAAGCGAGAAAGTCGCGGTTGAAGGCGCCAAAGGAAAACGAGCGGGCGCCGTGCGGCACGATCTTCTCCGGTTCGGCGACCTCCAGGATTTCGATGTAGCAATTCTTCAATTGCACAATTCGGTTGTGGGTGCCCCACGGATGGCGGTTGCGGGCGCCGACGGTGAAGCCGGCGCTCGAATAGAATTCCGCCGCCGCGTCGAGATCGCGGACGGCGTGCACGATATGGTCGAGACCGTGAGGCATCCGGCGCGACCTCACCCCTTCGAAAGGCAGATTACTTCACCGACGAGAATGCGGTCGGCACCAGCAATTGATTGACGATGTTGCCGACGATCTGGCCGTCTTCCTCGGTCTTGGCGCGGGCGGCGATCCAGTCGGGGTCGCTCTGGAAGGCGGCCCACTTCTTCTCGCGATCGGCCAGCGATTCCCATGCCAGCAAATACGTCAGCTCCTGATTGGACTCGCCGACCAGCGTGGTGAAGAACCCGGCCTGCTTGATGCCGTGCTTCTCCCACAGTTTCAGCGTGGTGTTCTCGAAGCGTTTGAGCAACGCCGGCAGCCGGCCCGGCAGACAACGGTAGACGCGGGTTTCGTAGATCATCGGTAATCCTCCCTCATTTGTTCGGCCGCTTATAACGGCTGGACGGAATGCTGTCTTGAGGGGATGATCACATGGCACCTCTGCCCATCTTGACCCATTTGCAAACAAATTGTATATACAATAATGGCTGACTACGATCCGGCCAAGGAGGCCATTAATCTCGCAAAGCATGGCGTATCGCTCGCACGCTGGATTGATCTGGAGGTTTTAGCCATCGTCAGGGACGATCGGTTCGACTACGGCGAACCCCGATATCGCGCATACGGAGCCATCGATGGTGTTTCGCATTGTCTCGTCTTCACCGTTCGCAATGACCGATATCGCCCAATCAGCCTCAGACGCGCCCACGCAAAGGAAATGAGACGCCATGCCCCGGAAAGTTAAGCAACCCGCCATCGATGACGATAATCCGGAGTGGACGAAGGCAGACTTCGCAGCGGCCACGAAATTCCCCGGCGGGGTGCGATTGAAGGATTTGAAGCCAAGCACACTTGCTCGGGTTCAGGGAACGCGCGGAGCGCAGAAGGCGCCGACCAAAATTCCGGTATCAATCCGTCTCAGCCCGGAAGTCGTGAACCATTTCAAAAAAAAGGGCCCGGGCTGGCAGTCCCGGATCGACAATGCCCTGCGCAAGATCGTCAAGAAGGCAAGTTGATCGAACGGCCAGTTAAACCAGTCGCGACTGCACCACCGCGGCCTGAACGAACGACGCGAACAAGGGATGCGGTTCGAACGGGCGCGACTTCAGTTCGGGATGGAATTGCACCCCGATGAACCAGGGATGGTCCTCGTATTCGACGATCTCCGGCAGCACGCCGTCAGGTGACAGGCCCGAGAAGCGCAGGCCGTGCTGCTCGAGCCGGTCCTTGTAGGCGGTGTTGACCTCGTAGCGATGACGGTGGCGCTCAGAAATCTCGGTGGCGCCGCCATAGACCTCCGACACCCGGCTGCCCCGCTTGAGCACCGCGGGGTAAGCCCCAAGGCGCATGGTGCCGCCGAGATCGCCGGCATTCGATCGCTTCTCCAGCTCATTGCCGCGCAGCCATTCCGTCATCAGGCCGACCAAAGGTTCGGGCGTCGGACCGAACTCCGTTGAATTGGCTTCCTCGATGCCGACGAGATTGCGCGCGGCCTCGATCACCGCCATCTGCATCCCAAAGCAGATGCCGAAATAGGGCACGTCGCGCTCGCGTGCGAACTGCGCCGCGCGGATCTTGCCCTCCGCGCCGCGCTGGCCGAAGCCGCCGGGCACCAGAATGCCGTTGACGTGCTCAAGGAAGGGCGTGGGGTCCTCGTTCTCGAACACTTCGCTCTCGATCCAGTCGAGATGGACCTTGACCTTGTTGGCGATGCCGCCATGCGACAACGCCTCGGTCAGCGATTTGTAGGCGTCCTTCATGCCGGTGTATTTGCCGACGATGGCAATGGTCACCGCGCCCTCGGGATTGCGCACCCGCTCGTTGATGACGTGCCAGCTCTGCAGCTGCGGCGGAATTCTCGGCTCGATGCCGAACGCCGCCAGCACCTCGTCGTCGAGTCCGGCGGCATGATACGCCTCCGGCACGGCGTAGATGTTGTCGACGTCGCGCGCCTCGATCACGGCGCTTTCACGCACGTTGCAGAACAGGCCGAGCTTGCGCCGCTCTTCCTTGGGGATCGGCCGGTCGGTGCGGCACAGCAGAATGTCCGGCTGGATGCCGATCGAGCGCAGCTCCTTGACCGAATGCTGGGTCGGTTTTGTCTTCAGTTCGCCCGCGCTGGGGATGAACGGCAACAGCGTCAGATGAATGTAGATGGCATGGTCGCGCGGCAGATCGTTCTTGATCTGGCGGATCGCCTCGAAGAACGGCAGCCCCTCGATGTCGCCGACGGTGCCGCCGATCTCGCACAGCACGAAGTCGAAATCGTCATTGCTGTCGAGGATGAAATCCTTGATGGCGTTGGTGACATGCGGGATCACCTGGATCGTGGCGCCGAGATAATCGCCGCGCCGTTCCTTGGTGAGGATGTCCTGATAGATCCGCCCGGTGGTGATGTTGTCCGCCTTGGTGGCGGGACGTCCGGTGAAGCGCTCATAATGCCCGAGATCAAGATCGGTCTCGGCGCCATCGTCGGTCACGAACACTTCGCCGTGCTGGTACGGCGACATCGTTCCCGGGTCGAGATTGAGATAGGGGTCGAGCTTGCGAAGCCGGACCTTGTAGCCCCGTGCCTGCAACAGCGCGCCAAGCGCCGCTGAAGCCAGACCTTTTCCGAGCGAGGAAACCACGCCGCCGGTGATGAAGATATACCGCGCCATGGGGCTTAACCTTTAAGGCTACCGGCGCGATTCGCCAAAGCGAATCGCATTCCCGAGCGAACATTCTGTCAGGCTGTGGGTGACCCGAAATTAAAAGCGTTATCAGGATGTTGATGGGGGTTCCTGATGCAGGACGGTAGGTACCGTCCTGCATGGCCACCCTGCTTTATTGCGAACGGGGCGCCTGCGGACCCGTTGGCGCCGGCTGATTCTGCTGCCGCTCATCCGACTTCTTCAGCGAATCCAGAATGCCGCCGCCGCCCTGCGACAATGGCGGCGCGGGCGTCGCCGGACCTGCCGGTTGCGACTGCGAGGCAGGAGTACCGTCGATGATTGAACTGGGCTTGCGATCGTAGCTGGCAAGCCAGGACAACAGCAGGCTGGTCAGAAAGAAGCCCACCGCGAGCACCGCGGTCGTACGCGTCAGCAAATTGGCAGTGCCGCGGCTCGACATGAAGCCGGCCCCGCCGCCGACGCCCAAACCGCCGCCTTCGGATTTCTGCAGCAGCACCGTCGCGATCAGCGTCGCAACGATCATCAGGTGGACTACGATAACGACAGTCTGCATCTCTACCTTCCGTCGCAAACCAACAGCGCCGAGGTTCGGCTGCTCGATTGGGCTTGCGGGGTTTGAAGTCGCGCGGTGTTACACGATTAAACGGGGGATTGTCACCCCTGCAGCGACCACCCGAATATAATCATTTCATCGCATCCTGGGTGGGGTTGCGGTGACGAAATCCGTCCCTGAGCCAAACAACTTTATGCAAGCTCATTGCCTTGCCGCCGGCCGTCTAATATAATAGACATATGTCGCTTTTACTGGACAACACCTCTTCCCGCATCGCCGGCCGGTTGCGGCTTGAGCGCGAAAGCCGCGGCTGGTCGCTGGCGGATCTCGCCGAACGCTCAGGCGTGTCCAAGGCGACCATCAGCAAGATCGAACGCGAGGAGGTCAGCCCGACCGCGGTGATCCTGGTTCGGCTGGCGGGCGCGTTCGACCTCACCCTGGCAGGCCTGCTGCTGCGGGCCGAAGACCAGGGACGTCTGACCCGGGCCACGGAACAGCCGGTCTGGCGCGACCCCGACACCGGCTATTTGCGCAAGCAAGTGTTCAGCCGGCCCGACCATCCCCTCGAAATCATCAGGGTTGAGCTGCCGGCCGGACAGCGGGTGGTGCTGCCGGCCTCGTCTTACGCGCATATTCGTCAGGCCGTCTGGGTGCAGGCAGGCCATCTCGTCATCATCGAAGCCGGCGAGCGGCGCGAACTCGGAACCGGCGACTGCCTTGGATTCGGCTCGCCGTCCGAAGTGACCTTCGCCAACGAAACCACCGCCTGGTGCGTCTATGTCGTCGTACTCGCCCGGAACTGACTGACATGTCGGAGATCGACCTCAAACCCTCTGCAGCCGAGCCGGAGAGTCGAGCCAACAGCGTTACCGCCCGCCACAATGGCGGGCCGCCGCTGGACGAAGCGCACAAACCCGAATGGGGCCATGGGCCGATCGGAAACTATTTCTACTGGAAGGCTGCGCATCGCGCGGCCTGGCACAGCGCGTCGCGCGACGTGATCCTGTTTCGCATGCAAAGGGCCGAACGGCTGGGGCTCTCTTACGAAGAGTACACGTTGGAGATCCTTGAACGGGGCCGCCATCTTCAGATCGAGGACGTCGAACGAATTGCCCAGATCAAGAAGGCGCGGTCCCGGCCTTCGCGGCCTGATGATTGAATTTGAGTGTCGGTTCGGAAATCCGTTTTCATTCGCCTGGAGCTTGCCGAGATGCCGGAGATCGAAATCAGGGCTCTGGACGCCTCGCCCGATATTCGCGAGGCGTTGAGCGAAATCCTTGTGGAGACGGTGGCGAACGGCGGCTCGGTCAGTTTCATGCATCCGCTGGCGGTGGAGGTGGCTCACACGTTCTGGAGCGGCTCGCTGGCGGCGGCTGCCCGCGGCGAACGGATTGTGCTCGGCGCCTTCGACGATGAGAACCTGATCGGAACGGTGACCCTACTGCTCGACTGTCCACCGAACCAGCCGCACCGCGCCGAGATCGCAAAGATGATGACCCGGATCAGTCACCGCGGCCGGGGCGTGGCGACGGCATTAATGCGCGTGGCAGAGCGCATGGCCGTGGAGCGCAAGCGCACACTGTTGGTGCTCGACACCGCTACCGATGGCGGTGCCGCGGGTTTGTACGAGCGACTGGGCTTTCAGTTGGCGGGAGTGATTCCTGATTACGCCTTCAAGCCGCACGGCGGACTCTCGGGAACGATGATCTATTGGAAGCGCACCCGAGCGGCGACGCCTGGCTAGACTAGAAGTGGCCCTAGGGACAGCCAGCTGCAATCGCCAGAAAATCGGCCGCTTTCAGGCTGGCGCCGCCGACCAGCGCGCCGTTGACGTTCGCAACTGCCATCAATTCAGCGGCGTTCGAGGGTTTCACCGAGCCGCCATAGAGGATGCGGGTTCGGGCCCCCTCCCCGTTAAATCGCGCAATCAGGAAATCCCGGATAAACTTATGAATTTGCTGAACATCTCCCACCGTCGGGGTCAGGCCGGTGCCGATCGCCCAGACCGGCTCGTAGGCCACCACCAGATTGTCGGCCCGGGCCTGATCCGGCAGCGAGAGGTCGAGCTGGGCGCGGCAGATGTCGAGGGCCTGCCCGGCATCGCGCTGCTGCCGGGTTTCGCCGATGCAGACGATGGCGGTGAGGCCGGCACGCCAAACCGCTTCCGTCTTCTGCCGCACCAGCGCGTCGTTCTCGCCATGATCGGCCCGCCGCTCGGAGTGACCGACGATGATGGCGCTGGCGCCGGCATCCGCCAGCATCTCGGCTGAAAGATCGCCGGTATGGGCCCCCGACGGCTTGGGGTGGCAATCCTGCGCGCCGATCGCGATGATGTTTGAGCCGCGCGCTTTTTCAGCAAAGGCGGCAATCAGGGTCGCGGGCGGGCAAACCAGCAGATCGGCTTTGACCGCGACACCAGGGGCACCGGCAAGCATGGCCTCGAATTCGGCCGCGGAGGCCTTGAGGCCGTTCATTTTCCAGTTACCGGCAATCAGCGGCCGGATGGCGTCGGTCATGGCGGGATTCCCCAGGGAACTTTCGAGAAATTTTCAGTCGATATGCGCTAGCAGAGCCGGCGCGTCAGTTCCAGACACCGGTTTTGCGGGGCGCCAGCCGTTAACGGCGTCACTTCGTCCCTGCTTGAGGCTCCCCGCCAAGGTTGCGACCGGGCGGCTGCCACTTTATGATGCGTTCTCAACTCGGTGACGCCCTGTCGCGGAATTCGAAACCGAATTCCCCTTGGGCGCGACCCGGTTCCCTCCTGCAAAACAAGTTGGACCCATGCTTCGAGGAATGCGGAAAGCCTCATCAAACTGGCTCGGCAAGATCATCATGGCCACGGTGATGGGCGTATTGATCATCAGCTTCGGTGTCTGGGGCATTGCCGATATCTTCAAGGGTTTCGGACAATCGACGCTGGCCAAGGTCGGCCGGACCGAGATTTCGGCCGAACAATTCCGCCAGCTCTATACCGAGAAGCTGCAGCAGATCGGCCGTCAGTTCGGCCGCCCCCTGACGACGGATCAGGCCCGCGCCTTCGGCCTCGACCGCCAGTTGCTGCAGCAAACCATCGCCGAGGCCGCCTTGGACGAAGAAGCGCGACGGTTGGGGCTCGGACAATCCGACGCCGAGATCATGCGCATGATCTTCAGCGATCCCAATTTCAAGGGCGTGACCGGCGCATTCGATCCCGGGCGCTTCCAGGCCACGATCCGGCAATTCGGCTTCACCGAACCGCGCTATATCGCCGACCAGCGGCGCGTGTCGCTGCGGCGTCAGATTGCCGGCACGATCTCGGCCGGTCTTGAACCGCCGAAAGTCATGATCGAGGCCCTCAGCCGCTTTCAAAACGAACAGCGCGGAATCGAATTCGTCAAACTAGACGCAGCGCACGCAGGAACCATCGATCCGCCGTCGCCGGAGACGCTGGCCGGCTATTTCGACGACCACAAGGCCCAGTTCCGCGCGCCCGAATATCGCAAGATATCTTTTGTCATGATCAATCCTGAGGAGGTCGGAAAGTGGGCCACCGTCTCCGACGAGGATGCCAAGAAGATGTTCGAACAGCGGCGCGACAAACTTGGCACGCCGGAACGGCGCCAGGTGACGCAGATCGTGTTTCCGAACGCCGAAGAGGCTGCGGCGGCGCGCACTCGTCTCACGTCCGGATTGTCGTTCGAGGATCTGGCCAAGGAGCGTGGGCTCAGCGCTTCCGACGTCGACCTCGGCATGATCGCGAAATCCGCCATCATCGATCCCGCGATCGCGGACGCGGCCTTTTCGCTGCCATCCGGCGAGATCAGCCAGCCGGTGCAAGGCAGGTTCGGCGTGGCCGTGGTGAAGATCGACAAGATCGAACCGGGCGTCGAGCCCTCATATGAAAGCGTCGCCTCGGATCTGAAGAAGGAAATTGCGATGGAACGCGCGCGCAAATCGGTCGCCGATCTGCGCGACAAGATGGAAGACGAGCGTGGCGGTGGCGCCAGCGTCATCGAGGCCGCACAGAAACTCGGGCTTGCCGCCGTCACCATCGACGCCGTCGATCGCTCCGGCCGTCTCCCCAACGGGCAGTTGGTGGCCAACATTCCCCGCGGTCTCGATGTCGTCTCGCAGGCCTTTGGCAGCGATGTGGGTGTCGACAACGATCCGATTCAGTTCAACAACGGCTATGTCTGGTACGACGTTCTCGGCATCACGCCGTCACGCGAACGGGGCCTTGACGAGGTCAAGGACCAGGTCGAGGCAAGATGGCGCGACGACCAGATCGCCAGCCGCCTGCGCGCCAAGGCGACCGAGATGGTTCAAAAACTCGAACAGGGTGGCAAGCTCGCGGACGAGGCGGCCAATGCCGGCTTGAAGGTCGAAACCGCCGCCGGCTTTAGGCGCGACGCCGCCCTGCCCGGCGTGCCTGCCGACGCGGTCACGGCAGCGTTCCGCACCGCCAAGGATGGCGTGGGACAAGCCCCCGGCGCCGGCGCCAACGAATGGATCGTGTTCCGCGTGACCGATGTCAGTGTGCCGCCGGTCGACCTCGCCTCGGACGACATGAAGAAGCTGAAAGAGACCCTTCAGCGCGGGCTGACCGATGAACTGGTCGCGCAATACGTCACGAAGCTGGAAACCGACATCGGCACGTCAATTAATCAGGCCGTCTTCGCGCAGGTCACCGGTGCCAACAATAACTGAGCAGCCCGAAAGCACGCGATGGACGACCTCAAATCTATCATCGGAAAAGTCGCCACGGGCGCGACCTTGTCGCGCGACGAAGCCGCTTCCGCCTTCGACAGCATGATGTCCGGCGAGGCCACGCCCTCGCAGATGGGCGGATTGCTGATGGCATTGCGTGTCCGCGGCGAAACCGTCGATGAAATCACCGGCGCGGTCACCGCCATGCGGGCCAAGATGCTGCGCGTCAAGGCTCCGATCGATGCGGTCGACGTGGTTGGCACCGGCGGCGACGGCTCCGGCTCGGTCAACGTTTCGACCTGCGCCGCGTTCATTGTCGCAGGCTCGGGCGTGCCGGTGGCCAAGCACGGCAATCGCGCGCTGTCGTCGCGCTCGGGCGCGGCCGATGTACTGTCTTCGCTCGGGGTTAGAATCGACATCACGCCCGAGCATGTCGGCCGCTGCATCACCGAGGCCGGGATCGGCTTCATGTTCGCGCCGTCGCACCATCCGGCCATGAAAAACGTCGGACCGACCCGTGTCGAGCTGGCCACCCGCACGATCTTCAATCTCCTGGGCCCGCTGTCCAATCCGGCCGGCGTCAGACGACAAATGGTCGGTGTATTTTCCCGGCAATGGGTGCAGCCGCTGGCGCAGGTGCTCAAGAACCTCGGCGCCGAATCCGTCTGGGTGGTACACGGCTCCGACGGCCTCGATGAAATCACCCTCACCGGCCCGACCTTCGTCGCGGCACTCGAGAACGGCAATATCCGCACCTTCGAGGTGACGCCGGAGGAAGCCGGTCTGACCCGCGTCGGCGGCGACGCCCTCAAGGGCGCCGATGCCCACGCCAACGCGATCGCGCTGCAAAGCGTGCTCGACGGAACGCCGAGCCCTTTTCGGGATGTCGCCCTGCTGAACGCCGCGGCGACGCTGATCGTCGCCGGCCGCGCCGGGAATTTGAAGGAAGGCGTGGCGCTCGGCACGAAATCGCTCGACAGCGGTGCGGCGGCGGCACGGCTGAAGCATCTGGTCGCGGTCTCCAACGGCTGAGCGCGGGAAGCTGTCATGTCCGATATCCTGACCAAGATCGAAACCTACAAGCGCGAGGAGATCGCCGCCGCCAAGCGCGCGCACCCGCTTGCCAGCGTCGAAGCGCTGGCGAAGGCAGCCCCGGCGCCGCGCGGTTTTGTCCGGGCGATCCGCGCAAAGCTGGCCCACGGCGAATACGCGCTGATCGCCGAAGTAAAGAAGGCTTCGCCCTCGAAGGGCCTGATCCGCGCGGACTTCGACCCGCCGGCACTTGCACGCGCCTATGAAGCCGGCGGCGCCGCGTGTCTTTCGGTGCTGACCGACACGCCGTCGTTTCGGGGCCATCTCGATTTCATGGTGGCGGCCCGCGCGGCCACAGGCCTACCGGTGCTGCGCAAGGATTTCATGTACGACACCTACCAGGTGGTCGAGGCGCGCGCCCATGGCGCCGACTGCGTCCTGATCATCCTGGCAGCGCTCGACGACGCCGCGGCGAAGGATATCGAGGACGTAGCGCTGGCGCACGGCATGGATGTGCTGATCGAAATCCACGAACGCGCTGAGCTCGATCGTGCTCTAAAACTTCGCTCGCCGATGATCGGCGTCAACAACCGCAACCTTCGCACCTTCGAGACCACGCTTGCGACCAGCGAGGCGCTGGCGCCGCTGATCCCCCGGGATCGCCTGATGGTCGGCGAAAGTGGCATCTTCGCACCGGCCGATCTGGCGCGGCTTGCGCGGGTCGGGATGTCGACGTTCCTGGTCGGCGAAAGCCTGATGCGGCAGGCCGATGTGGCGGCCGCGACCCGTGCGTTGCTGGCGCGCGGCGACGCCATCAGCGCGGCGGGGACACACTGACGCATGGCGCGCAAATCTTCCAAAGACGATCCCGCCCTCACCCATATCGACGCCAGCGGTGAAGCGCGGATGGTCGATGTGTCAGCCAAGCCCGCCACCGAACGCACGGCGGTGGCCGAAGGCCGCGTCGTCATGAGCAAGGCGACGCTTGAACTCATTGTGAGCGGCAATGCCAAAAAGGGCGACGTGCTGGGCACCGCCCGCATCGCCGGCATCATGGCGGCCAAGCGCACGTCGGATCTGATCCCGCTATGCCATCCGTTGGCCCTGTCAAAGGTCACGCTGGACATTACGCCCGACAAGAAGCTGCCCGGCTGCATCGTCCGTGCCACCGTCAAGGTCACCGGCCCGACCGGTGTCGAGATGGAAGCGCTGACCGCGGTGTCGGTCGCGTGCCTCACGGTCTACGACATGATCAAGGCGGTCGAGCGCGGCGTCCGCATCGAAAGCATTCATCTCGTTGAGAAAAAGGGCGGCAAGTCCAGCCACTATCGCGCCTGAGGATCCGGCCGGCCCACATTTCGCCTTCACGGCGGAGTGATCGACTGGAATGGAAGAGCGCGCCACCTTCGGTGTTATGGTCCTGATGCCCTCATCGCACGAACGAAGTGGGGAAACGCAATGTCGACTTTAAAGCTTATTGGCGCAGTGGCCATTCTGTCGGCCGCGATCGCTACACCGGTGCGCGCCCAGCCGGTGATCTCCGAGCCAGGTTATTGCGCTTTTTTCTACCCTTATGCGAACTGCCAGAATAAGGGGCCAGGCAATCCCTATACCGACCCCAATTACCCGCGCGGGCCTGCCGGATATGACCGAACGTGGTCGACCGGCGAAACCGTCGGAGTTGCCGGGAAGCGTTCGCGAATACACCGTTCGGATTCCTCAGCGACGGGAATGCGGTAACGACGGCGGTTGAAGCTATCGCAAGCAGCGAAAAGGCTGCGTTTTGTCGGCCGCCCGCCGTTTCAGCCGGTGATTGACCGAAGTGAACTTGGTGTTGAGTCTCGTGCTTCGAAGCTCAGCCGGCCTCGCGCTGCCGCGCGCGATAGGTTCGGGTCTTGGTCCGGTTCCCGCACAGCGTGGACATGCACCACCGCCGCGTCGCCGGTTTCGACCGATCGAAAAATACCCGCCGGCACTCTTCGGCGGCACACATTTTCAGACGGTCCAAAGTCCCCTTGACCGAACCGTCATACATTTCGGCGACGACAACTGACAGCCCGGCCAGAGCATCGTCACGCCCGGCCCGCAGCGCCATGACGCCGTCGTTGCGCGCCTCCGCCACCAGCGGGAGCAGCCTCATCGCCTTGTTGAGGGACCGAACGGCGTCGCCGGCCCTGCGGCGTTCAGCCGAAGCAATTCCCAGATAGGTGCGAACGCTCGCTCGAAGCTGCAGCGCGGTATCGAACATCGCGGGGGTGATTTTGGCGCCTGACCACAACAACCCGCGTTGCGACATCCACACGCCGAGCTCGCGCGGGCCTTTCAGTTCATCGCCTTGCAGATGCTGCACGCCATGATGCGTGAAATGCCTGACGTCCAGCGAATTGGCGAAATCATAGAGATTTGCCAGCTCATCGGGAACCTTGAATTTTCTGGAGTCTTTGGACATCGGAACACCAGTAAAGCACATTTACTGGTTGACATCAAGCGACACCGATATAATTCTAATACTGGTGTTGAGAAGGCGACCGATGCGCCGCCGGATTGCAAACGTCACATCGATGACGGAGATGGAGAATGGATACCGCAGTCGAAGATCTGCACTATCTTGAACTCACGGAGCTTGCGGCATGCATCAAGGCGCGCAAAATTTCTCCGCTAGAGGTGGCGCGCGCGCAACTCGACCGCATCGCGGCTTTGGACGGCGAACTCGGCAGCTACGTCCATGTGATGGCCGATGCCGCGATGGCGCAAGCCGAAACCGCGCAAGCCGAAATCGCCGCAGGCCAGTATCGCGGGCCGCTGCACGGTGTTCCGATTGCGCTAAAAGACCTATTCTGGACGAAGGATTTTCCGACCGCCGCCGGTACCGCCGTCCATAGAAATTTTCGGCCAGATCAAGACGCAAGCGTGGTGCGCCGCCTAAAAGAAGCCGGCGCGGTAGTGCTGGGCAAGCTGCAGCTTACGGAAGGCGCCTATTCCGATCACCACCCATCCGTGACGCCGCCGAAGAATCCATGGAATGCCGATTATTGGCCGGGCATTTCGTCTAGTGGCCCGGCAGTCGCAACTGCGGCGGGGCTTTGCTACGGCTCGCTCGCTTCCGATACGGGCGGGTCGATCCGCTGGCCATGCGCCGCCAACGGCCTGACCGGGTTGAAGCCAAGTTGGGGACGCGTGAGCCGTCACGGCGTGTTTGAACTGGCAGCGACACTGGACCATGTCGGGACAATTGCCCGCAGCGCGGCGGATGCCGGCGCGATGCTTGGCATCGTCGCCGGACGCGACCCCAACGATCCAACGGCGGTATTCGATCCTGTGCCCGACTATCTGGCCGCGATTGAGCAAGACGTGTCAGGCCTACGGATTGGCCTCGACTCGAAGTGGAACAGCGACGGTGTGGACGTTGCAACACAGCGGGTGCTGGGAGAGGCGATCGAGGCATTGCGCGCCCTTGGCGCGAGTATCGTCGATGTGCAGTTTCCCGACGTGAAGCAGGCCGTCGCCGACTGGGTTCCGAACTGCGCAGTGGAGGCAGCGGTAGCGCACGAAGCGACATATCCTGCCCGCAAAGATGAATATGGTCCCGTCCTCGCCTCCGTCATCGAGACAGGTCGCGCGCTATCCGGTCTGGACTACCAGAAAATCTTGCTGCGACGACTGGAGTTGCGCGGCCGGATCGCATCCCTATTCGAGACAATCGATCTGCTGCTAATTCCCGTACACCCCTTCCCGCCGTTGACGCTCGCGATGATACGCACGCTCGGCGAGCAGCCGGACCTGATTGCCAGATTGCAGGAGTATACCTGCCCATTCGACATGACGGGTCATCCGACCATCACGCTGCCCGGTGGTTTTTCGGCAACCGGATTGCCGATCGCGTTCCAGCTTGTGGCCGCCAATCTGGACGAAGCCACGCTTGTGCGCGCTGGCGCAGCATTCCAAAGGGTCACATTTTGGCACCGCCGCCACCCCTCTCTCACGTCATGGAGGCAACATTGAGCGTCCAATCGACTTTGCCCAATCCCCGCATCTTTTATGGCTGGTTCGTCGTATCGGCCGCGTTCGCCGTGACCTTTGTCGGCTTCGGCTGCGCCTATACGTTCTCAGCCTTCGTCGAATCGCTGCAGCGGGATTTCGGGGCCTCGCGCGGCTCGGTGTCGCTGGTGTTCTCGCTCGCCGGCTTTCTCTATTTTGGCCTCGGGATCGTCAGCGGCCCGCTCGCCGATCGCTTCGGCTCCCGCCGCCTCGCCGTCACCGGCATGATCCTGACCGGGCTTGGCCTCGCCGCCGCAAGTTTTGCGCGCAGTCTGCCCGAGGTCTATGCGGCTTACGGATTGGGCGTCGGACTTGGCGTCGGCTGCGCCTACGTTCCGGCCATCGGCGCGGTGCAGCGATGGTTCGTGCGGCGCCGCGGCTTTGCCTCCGGGCTGGCCGTGAGCGGCATAGGCGTCGGCACGCTGGTGATGCCGCCGCTGGCCTCCTTCTTCATCGAGACCTTGGGATGGCGCGGCGCCTATCTCGCGCTTGGCGCTCTAGCAGCCGTGGTGGGCGGCGGACTGGCGCTGTTGATCGAGAACGATCCACGCGACCGCGGCCTCGGCCCCGACGGCGATCCGCTGCAATCCGGCGCGCAGCCGGCGCGGCAAGGCGCTTCCGTGACCGAAGCGATCCGGTCACGCCGCTTCATCAGCCTGTACGCCGCCTGCCTGATCTGCTCGTTCGGCGTATTCGTGCCGTTCGTTCATCTCGTGCCCTATGCCGGCGATCACGGCGTTGCGCCCTCGTCGGCCGTTCTGCTGCTCGGCGTGATCGGGGTCGGCTCTACCGCCGGACGCTTCTTCCTCGGCGGCCTTGCGGACCGGATGGGCCGCCAGCTTTCCCTGCTGTTGATGTTCATAGGCATGGCGCTCGCATTGGCGATTTGGGCGGTCTCGGCGAAGTTCTGGTCGCTGGCCGCCTTCGCGTTCGTCTTTGGGGTGTTCTACGGCGGATGGGTCGCGGTGCTTCCGGCCGTGGTGATGGACCTTTTCGGCGGCCGCAATGTCAGCGGCATCATCGGCATCCTCTACACCAGCGTGGCGTTCGGCACCCTGATCGGCCCGACCGCCGCCGGCTTCGCCTTCGACTTGAACCACAGTTACACCCTGCCAATCCTGGCCGGCGCCGGCGCCAACATCGTCGCCGCGGCAATCGTGGCGGCGACGTCGAAGGGGCCATCTGCGAACAAACAAGGCGGCTAAGATAGTTGCAGCATGCCTCGCATTGCCGCGGCCCGGCGCTGGTTAATCTTTCATTAACCCAGATTCCTAACGTCACCTCCATATCGGCGCAGTACCATTGTTGCGGGCCGGAGGCGCGAGAAACTACTTCCGGTAATCACGCTTGGCAGCGATCAAGACCAATGACGGTAAACGGGACCGCCTCCTTCATCCTCAAACATTCCATTCGCGGCGGTCCGATCCGCTGGCTGATCCTTGGCGGCGTATTCCTGATTGCGGCGATCACGATCGGCACCACGATCATAGCCGGCAATTTCCGCGAGCGCGCGCTGAACTCAAGCGAACGCGAGCTGGAAAATACCGTGCTGTTGCTGGCCCGTCATTTCGATCAACAGCTCGAAGACTTCGAGGTCATTCAAAAGGACCTCATCGCGTATATGCGATCGAGCGGGATCGCCTCGCGCGAGGATTACAAGCGTCGGATGTCCGGCCAGGATATCCATCTGATGCTCAAGGCCAAGCTCGGCGCATTGTCGTATGTCGGCGGCGTCAACATTTTCGATGCGGACGGAGTGCTGATCAACGCATCCGCAACATGGCCGGTGCCGGAAGTCCGCGTCGCGGATCGGTCCTATTTCAAGGTGTTCAAGTCGGACCCGCGATCGCCTGACATGTTGATCGAGCCGGTGTACAGCCGGATCACCGGCCACTGGACCACGGTGATCGCCCGCAGGATGACCGGACCGAACGGGGAATTCCTCGGCGCCGTCGGAAGAGGCATCGAGCCGGCCAACTTCGAAAAATTCTTCGCCAGCCTGGCGCTTGGAGAAGACGCGGCGATTTCAATGTACCATCGTGACGGCACGCTGCTGGCGCGTTATCCGCACGTCGATGCGATGATCGGGCAAAATTTCAAGGCCGGTCCGGTCCATCAGCAAGTCTTGTCGAAATCGGACCACGGGACGGTCCGCATCATCAGCCCGATCGACGGCCAGAACCGACTGGCCTCGGCCCGCATATTGCGCAATTTTCCCATTTCGGTCGTCGCGACCACGACCCTAGCGTCGGCGCTGGCCGACTGGCGGGAGCAAATCAGGTTTCTGATCGCGGTAGCCGCACTTTCGGTGCTCGCGATCAGCACGCTGCTGTTTCTTGTCGTCCGCAGGTTGTCGCAGCAGCATCAACTGGAAAAGCAGCGTCTCGACACCGCCATCAACAATATGACGCAAGGGCTGCTGATGTTCGACTCGTCGCGCCGGCTTGTCGTCGCCAATCAGCGCTATATCGAGATGTTCGGTGTATCCACCGAGGTGGTGAAGCCCGGCTGCACCATGCACCAGCTTCTGAATCACCGCAGGGAAATCGGATCTTTCAAAGGCGATGTGGATAAATATTGCGCCACGCTGTTTCGCAAAATGGCGCAAGGAAAGATCTTCCAAACGATTATGGAGACGGCGGATGGGGGCTCGATCCAGGTTTCGTACCGGCCGCTGCCACGCGGCGGATGGGTGACAACCCTTGAAGATATCACCGAGCGCCGGCGCGTCGAGGATCGTATCACGCACCTTGCGCATTACGACGCGCTGACTGACCTGCCGAACCGGGCACTGTTCCACGAGCAACTGGAACGGGAACTGGCGCGCATTGCTCCGGGCGAGCAATTGGCGGTGATGTACATCGACATCGACGAATTCAAAAGCGTCAACGATACGCTCGGCCACCTGATCGGCGATGAATTGCTGAAATCCGTGGCTGTGAGCCTCGGCCGTTGCGTCAGAGATACCGACTTTGTCGCACGACTGGGGGGTGACGAATTCGCCATCGTTCAGACTGGCGTCAGGACTGCAGACGAGGTCACTGGTCTGGTAACGCGCGTTCTCGATACGATCCGGGAGCCCTACGAGTGCCTTGGTCATCAGGTGACGACCGATGCCAGCATCGGCATCGCGCTGGCGCCGCAGCACGGTGCCGATCTCGATCAAATTCTGAAGAATGCGGATCTGGCGATGTATGCCGCCAAATCCGCCGGACGCCGGACCTATCGGTTCTTTGAACCAGAAATGGACGCGCGGGTAAGAGCACGCCGCATCCTGGAAATGGATCTGCGCCAGGCGATATCGGACGGCGCCTTCGAGGTTCACTACCAGCCCTGCATCAGTCTTCAAGATAACAGGATCACCGGCTGCGAAGCCCTGCTGCGCTGGCGGCATTCCGAACGCGGCATGATCTCGCCCGCCGAGTTCATTCCCGTTGCGGAAGAGACCGGCCTGATCAATCAGCTCGGCGAATGGGTGCTGACGACGGCCTGCGCGGAGGCCACGACCTGGCCGGACCACATCAAGCTCGCGGTCAACGTCTCGCCGGTCCAATTCAAGAGCGGCACGCTGGCGTTGAAGATCGTCGCAGCATTGGCGGCCTCCGGCCTGCCGGCGAGCCGGCTGGAACTGGAGATTACCGAGGCGGTGCTCATTCGCGATGACGAAGCAGCCCTCGCCATTCTGCATCAGCTTCGCGCCATCGGGGTAGGAATAGCACTGGACGATTTCGGCACCGGCTATTCCTCGTTGAGCTATCTGCAGCGCTTTCCCTTCGACAAGATCAAGATCGATCGCTGCTTCGTCAACGACATCGCAGAGCCGGACGGGTCATCCTGTATTGTGCAAGCAGTGGTCAACATCGCCGCGGCCCGTCAAATGACGACAACCGCGGAAGGCGTTGAAACGCAACAGCAGCGGGAACTGCTTCGCGCGCTCGGCTGCGCCGAAATGCAGGGCTACCTGTTCAGTCCGGCAAAGCCGGCCGCGGAGATCAGGCAGCTATTCCACCGCGAACAGTCAGCCGGCGCGGACCTCGGCCAGCGCCGAAAGCGACGGCAAATGCCGACCACCGGGTAAGGTCCAGAGCGTTTTCAAGCGAAAGCCTGCCCCGGACTTGATCCGGGGTGGAGACCGGTTCGCGTCAAGAAAACGCGTCAAATAACGCGTCAAATCAAGAATCCAGGACCCCGTTTCGACTTTATCGAAAGCGGGCCCTAGTTCGGAACCGCCGCCCTGGGAGATGAAGGCACACCCGCATTGACCGTGACGCCGCGCAGGAGGTTGTAGGCCGCGCCAAGCGCCTTGTCGTCCTTCTCCGCGGGCGGAACGTAGGACTGCGAGCCGGACTGCTCGGCACCCTCGGCGGAAAGATGGCCGCGCATCGACGCCTCGCCCTTCATATCGAAGCGTGCCTTCAGCTCGTCCGGCACATCCTGCAGCACTTCGATATCGGGGACGACGCCCTGCGCCTGGATCGAATGCCCGGACGGCGTAAAATAACGCGCGGTGGTGAGTGCCAACGCACCGTTGCCGGTGCCGAGCGGAATAATCGTTTGTACCGACCCCTTGCCGAACGAGCGGCTCCCGATCAGGGTCGCGCGCTTGTGATCGTGCAATGCACCGGCCACGATCTCCGAAGCCGATGCCGATCCGCCGTTGATCAACACGACCAGCGGCTTGCCCTTGATGAGATCGCCGGTTCGCGCCGCGAAGCGCTGGGTCTCCTCTGCGGTGCGGCCCCGCGTCGAGACAATCTCGCCCCGCGCCATGAACGTGCCCGACACGGAGACCGCCTGATCGAGCAGTCCGCCGGGATTATTGCGCAGGTCGACCACGTAGCCAGCCAACTTTTCCGGCGCGATCTGTTTCGAAATGTCGGCGATCGCTTTTTTCAATCCGTCGGTTGTCTGTTCGTTGAACGTGGTGATCTTGACATAGCCGATATCGCCACCGTCGGTGTGGTAGCTGACCGGGCGCATACGAATGATTTCGCGCATAATCGAAACTTCGATCGGTGCCTCCATGCCCTTGCGGATGATCTTGAGTCGGGTCTTCGTACTGATCGGCCCCTTCATCTTGCTCACAGCCTGCTCCAGGGTGAGCCCTTCTACCGCCTCGCCATTGATGTGGGTGATCAGGTCGCCCGACAGGATGCCGGCCTTCGCGGCGGGCGTATCATCCATAGGCGCAACCACCTTGACGAGGCCATCCTCCATCATGACCTCAATCCCCAGCCCGCCGAACTCGCCGCTGGTTGTCTCCCGCATGTCCCGCCAGGCCTTCTCGTTCATGTAGCGCGAGTGGGGATCGAGGGCGGTGATCATGCCATTGATCGACGCCTCGATAAGTTTGGCGTCGTCGGGCTTTTCAACATAGTTCGTCCGTATCCGCTCGAACACCTCGCCAAACAGGTTGAGCTGGGAATAGGTGTCGGGGCCGGTCGCAGCCATGGCCGCCGCAACCAATTGCGAGCCCTGAGGCCCGGTGACCAGAAGGGTTAGACCCACACCCGTAGCCGCACCGAGGAGAAAGAGGGAGTTCTTGCGCATTGTTCGCGAACCTTCCTGCTGTCAGTTGCTGCCCGCTACGGGGTGGTTAAATCGGTGTCCTGCTCTGCGCCGGCCGTCTCACGATATACGCGCTCCGCGACCGCGGCAAAGCCGGAAATCGCTCGTTTCACATCGATTTGCAATTGCCCGGGTTCGAATCGCACCCCCACTTCATCACGACCCCGTGCCCGCCGTTGGCTGCGCAATAGGAGGATGCAGACGAAACGCGACCGCGAAGCTGTTGGTGCCGGCTGGTACGCGCCAACGCAGGATCGCAGAGACGTTGCCGCCGCTGATACCAGCCATACCAATTTTTGCGATGGCGCCGCGGCTCAGGAAGCTATAGGCGAAAGGTTAACCAAAGAACTCACGCATTCCTGGGGAGGACAGCCATGAACGAAGCGACCCGCATCCGGCCGGGGACGGCCGCCGAACTCGGCGCCAGCGGTGAAGAATTCCAGAACCTGCACGAGTTCGTACGGAAGGCCCGCGCCAACCTCAACCAGAATGCCTGGGACTACATTGTCGGCGCCGCCGAGACCGAGACCACCATGCGACGCAACCGCATGGCACTCGACGAGATTGCATTCCGGCCGCGGGTGCTGCGCAATGTCGCCAAGGTCGACGCGTCCGTCGAGGTATTCGGCCGCAAATTGCGCTTGCCCGTGATGCTCGCACCGGTCGGCGCGCTCGAGATTTTCGATCCGGGCGGAGCCGCAGCCGTCGCCCGCGGCGCTGGCGCGTTCGGCGCCGCCCATATGCTGAGCTCGGTCTCCGAGCCCGGCCTCGAGAAAGTCGCCGAGGCAGCACCCGGCGCGCTGCGCATTTTTCAACTCTATGTTCGCGGCGA
>Ga0193726_1000412_pt1 | contig 46611 bp, 42 predicted proteins | sample H2c1metaG_FD_144928 | JGI IMG/M metagenome (GOLD analysis project Ga0193726, IMG submission 144928) | Soil microbial communities from a riparian zone of the East river system, Colorado, United States - H2c1 | ecosystem: Environmental > Terrestrial > Soil > Riparian zone | place: USA: East River... | reverse complement strand
TGGATCAGCCGCGGCACCTGATACTCCCGCCGCAACGGCTCATCTTCAGCAGGGGTCGCCCGCTCCTTCAAGATCTCCGCCCGTACGCACAACATCCGCAGCGTCCGCTCGCGCGCTGGAGCATCCATCTGCGGCGCCGACTCAACTTTCGCCAAACGGTCCTTTACCGTCACCGCGCCGCCCGGCGGCCACGCAGGCACTGCGGCTATGAAATTCTCCGCAGCCTGCCTCAACGCCTCCGTCTCATTCGCCTCGGCCCCATTCAGGATCGCCCACTCCAGCTCCCGAATTCTCCGTCCGGCCTCGAACAGATTCGCATACGCCTGCTTCGCATCGTCATCTTTTTGCTGCTGCAGACGACGTCGGCACGCATCCGTGGCCCGCTCGAACCGATCTCGCAGAGTCCGCGCCTCTGCTCTTGGCAACTCACCGACCGCCTCGAACGCCGCCCGCCATTCCGCCAGGCGCTGCGCTTCTCTCGACAGCTCACTCCCCGACAGTTGCGCGACCCGCTCCGCCTCCTCGCACAATGTCACGGCGGCGGTCTTGTTTGCCGAAAGGCCCTCGCGGTACTCATCCTCCACCTGCTGCCGTTTCTGAAACACCGCATCACAGGCCGCGCGGAATTCCGCCCATAACGCCTGCTCCGCGTCACGAGGTGCAAACCCCACCTCCTTCCATAACACCTGTAGCCGCTTCACCGCATCCGCCGCCTCGCGGCCGTCCGCTTGGCTCGCGACCAGCTTCGCGCGCCGGATCAACGCCTCCTTCTCAGCCACATTTCCCGCGGCCCAGGTCTCGATCCGTGCCGTGAGCCGCGCCATCACCGCCTCAAACTCCTTGTCGAGCACCCGTCCGGCCTCACGCTCCACCGGGAAATGTTCCCGCCATTCCCGTGGCGCTTCGCGCAGCACGCTCGCGATCAGCCGCCAGTCCGGAGTCTCGCCGGCCTGCGCCGCTTCGAACGCCGTCAGGCGGGTAAAAATCTCCCGACGTTTGTCCAGGTTCTTCTGCCGCAATGCCGCCTGATCGTCGAAGTATCTCCGACAGGGCTCGTATGCCGCCTGCGAGGCCCGCTGAAATTCCTCCCAATCGTGCCCCGTCTGGCTCACGATGCCCTTGCTCATCGTGCGCCATTCCTCCTGCAGCAGCTTGATCCGCTTCGACAATGCCGGCGGATCTTCCGACGCCCCGATCAACGCCTGCATCTCCGCAATCAAATCCCGGCGCTTAGGCGCCACCGCAAAATCCTTCCAATGCTTGAGCTCATTCAAGCGCGCATCGAGCGCCCGCACCTGCCTCGCCAACGCCGCCGGCACCTCTCCCGCTGCCGAGCGCTGCTCCTCGATGTCACGGCGCCGTCCCGCGGCGGCTTTGGTATTGCCCGCCGTCAATAACTCATTCGCGTTCTGCAGCAACTGCTCAATCCGGAGCAGCCGCCGCTCGTGGGCCTCGCGTATTTCCGCGCGAGCGAGCGCCGCCGCCGCCTGCTCTGCGGCCTCATCCTCCCGTGCCTTCGCCTGCTTCAACGCCTGCGCCGCAGCGGTCTCCTCGCTCTCTCGTCGAGCACGTTCCGCGACCTCATCGAGCGCCCGCTGCGACTCCCGCAGCAAAGCCTCCCTCGCAGTCTGTTCCCGAACCTCGTCAAGATGCGCCGCGATCACTTGCTCACAGCGCCCAATCGCGGCTTGCGCGCGCACTTGGCACTGCGCCTCCGGCGTCACGGAATCCCATCTCCTCTTCAAGCCTTCGAGCACGGCCGCGTAATGCACGTCGTAGCTGCGCTGGCCGTGCTGCTCGAGGGATGCACACACGGCGGCCACCTCCGCCACGCGCTCCTGCGCCCGGCGAGCCTCTGCGTTCAGCACATCGCATTTTTCTTTGAGGACCTTGTAGACACCCTTGTCCCGTTCGCGCACCTGCTTCAGCAACTGCCGCAACGTCGTCGGATCTTGAAGTCTCTGCGCCGCCGCCAGCCGTACCCGGCTCGACGGACTCGCCACCAATGACGCCAATTCTGCCGGGTCATGCACCACGGAAATCGCCTGCGTCAAGCGTCCGCGATCCGCGCACAGCGCCACCACGCACAGTGCGGCCGAGCGGTCAGCAGATCCCACCACGCTCGCGACGTCCACATCGCCCGCGTCCACCAACGAGGCCAGGCGCGCCTGTGCCGCGCGCCGCGACTCCGCGGGGATGACCTCCGCTTCGGCCGCCGCATCGCCCACTCCCGCCAACCGGCGCAGCTCCGCGCCGTCGGCAAGAAGTCCCACCGCCTGCGCTGACCCCGCCGGCGAATCCACGATGCGCGCCTCAACGTCGGCAACCGCTGGCGAGGGTTTGCGAAACAGGCGCGAGAACATCGTCATAGGCACATGGATGATGAAAGGGCCGAATCAGCCCACGCCCATTATAGCCCGAAGCTGTAAACTCCCCTCCCCCACGGGCCTACAGCCGCAAGGCCTGCAGCGCCTGCATCGTCAATTCATCGGAAGGGAAGAACGTCTCCAGCGCCAACTCCTGCAGGGTGACATCGACCGGAGAGCCGAATATCGTGGTTGTGCTGATGAAACTCAGCACTCCGGGGCCCGTTCGAAATTTCAGCGGCACGACAATGCCCAAGTGCTCGCCTTGCAAAACCTCGTCGGACTCGCCCTCGAGCGCCGGCAGTTCGCGCAATTCCGCGAGCAATGCAATCAACACCGGGTCTGCGGTTGCCGCGATCTGATGACTCAAGCGTTCGAACAGGTGGGTGCGCCATTGGGCAAGGTTGACGATCCTTGGCGCAAGTCCCTGCGGATGCAAGGATAGGCGCAACACATTCATCGGCGGCTGCAGCAGTGACGCGTCGGCGCCTTCAAGCAAGTGCAGCACCGCGCGATTGGCCGCGATCAAGTTCCAGTGCCGGTCGATCGCCAGCGCGGGAAAAGGCTCGTGGCTCCTCAGGATCAGTTCCACCGCGCGCTTGGCCGCCGCCAGCGCTGGATCTTCGAGGCGCCTTTCGCGGTACATCGGCGCATAGCCGGCCGCCACCAAGAAGGTATTTCGCTCACGCAAGGGGATCTCCAGCCTGGCGGTGAGGCGCAGCACCATTTCGCGGCTTGGGTTGGCACGGCCGGTCTCCACGAAACTGAGATGACGCGTCGAGATATCGGCGTCGATGGCGAGCGCCTCCTGACTCAAACGACGGCGCCGGCGCCAGGCGCGCAGGTGTTCCCCAAACGCGTTCGTCATTGCGCGCGGCGGTGTGGTGACAGGCGAGTGGAGTAAATGCACACGCGAATAGTAGACCCCTTGGATCGTGTGGCCACTACCTGCGGGGTTATGGACTGGATTACCGGCCCGAACAATTATCGGCGCTGAGGAAATTCATATCAACCGTCCACATTCTTTGAAGGAGACTGACATGCCGTTCAAATCACTCCCCAATTTCTTGAATTACGTTCTATGGGCCGACGCCGCTTCTTGCTTGGCCTGCGGCTTGCTGCAGGTAGCGCTCCCGGGCTCTCTGCAGGAGTGGCTGGGACTGCCGGCGGCGCTGCTGACCGGCACCGGAGTATTCTTGTTGTCGTACGGCGCCATCGTCGCCTTTCTGGCGGCGAGACTGCGGGGACCCAGTCCCATCATTTGGATTCTCGTTGCAGGGAACATTGCGTGGGCCGTGGCCTGCTTCTACCTCCTGTTGGGGGGCGGCATGCAGCTCACGACACTGGGTGAAGTGTATGTCGCCGTGCAAGCATTCACCGTGGCCGCGCTCGCGCAACTGCAATACATCGGCATGCGCCGCGGCAGAGCGCAATTAGCCTAAGGAGTGGCACCGGCAGCCGCCTGCGATCGGCGAGCCCGCCGCTATCGCAGCTGGCTGTCCTTGCTGCCGCGCCGGTTATAGCCGCTGAAGCGCGCGGCGTCGCGGTCCTGCTCGTCTTGGCAGGCAAGGCAGAGGCGCACGCTGGGGATGGCGTCTCTGCGCGCCTGCGGTATCTCGGCTCCGCATTCGCCGCAGTGGGTCAGTCCCGGACCCTGGGGCAAGCGGCTCTTCGCACGGCTGATGGCATCCTTTACCGTTGCGTCGATCTGATCTTGAACCGCGCCCTCTTTCGCCCAGCCTGTCGCCATACCCCACCTCGCCGAATCGTCGTCGTAAAGTAACTCTAGCACTCTGGGATATGGCTGCCCAATTCGCCAATGCAAGGCCCCGGCAAGGGTCCAAAGGCCGGCTCCGGCGGCTATGCCTGATGGACGGTCGCGCCCCCAACCACGGTCCGAACCACGGCAATGTCCTTGATTTTGCCGGGATCCACGCTGTGGAGATCCTCCGCCAACACCACGAAATCGGCGAGTTTGCCGGCGGTGATGGATCCCTTGATCCCCTCCTCGCGGGTCGCGTAGGCGCCGTTGATCGTGTTCACCCGCAGCGCCTCGGCGACGGAAATCCGCTGATTGGCGCCCCACACCTCTCCATTCCAGCCGGTCCGGGTCACCATCCCCTGGATGCCCATCAGCGGCGAGAACGGCCCGGGATCGAAATCAGAACCCGCCGCCGCGGAGATGCCGGCGTCGAGCAGCGTGCGGTAGGCCATGCAGCGCTTCATCAATTCCTCGCCGTAGAAGTGGAACTTGTCGGGGTTGTAGTAGGCATAGGAAGTGAACAGGGCCGGAATGGCGTTGATGGCTTTCATGCGCCGCACGAGATCTTCGGTGATCAAAGTGCAATGCGTAATCTTCGGTCGCGCGTCGGCCTGCGGCACCAGCTGCAGCACCCTTTCATAGGCCGTGAGTACATGGTCGATGGCGACATCGCCATTGGCGTGGCAATTGAGCTGGATGCCGGCGCGGTGCACGCGCTCGCACCAGGCATTGAGAACTTCCTGGGTTTCAGTGATGTTACCGCGGTATCCCGACGTCGTGCCGGGATAGGGAATGCTGAGCGCCATGGTGCGCTCCGAGAACGATCCATCCACCGTATGCTCGTAGGTGGCGCCCAGCCTGATCCATTCATCGCCCAATCCCGTGGTCATGCCGCCCGTGATCATTGCCTCGAGTTCGGCGCCCATCGCCTCGTAGCTGACCCGGTGCAGCAATTCGCCGTTCGCCCGAACTTGCTCCAAGGCGTGCAGATTGCCGGCCTGATGACAGACCCCCGTGAGACCGAAGCGCACGAATTGCTTGGAGATATAGGCCAGGCCTGCGCGGTCGCGCTGCATGGTCTCCTCGGCCGAGTACACCGCCCGCTTGCCGACCTTGTCGAAGACATCGCGAGCCAGGTCCGTCACACGGCCGTTGAGAGCGCCGCTCGAATCGTGGTCGTAGGTCCCGCTCACCAGGTTGGGCGTGGCCGGGGTGATGCCGGCCATTTGCAGAGCCTTGCTGTTGTAAAACGAGGTGTGCCCGCCGCGATGATGAACCGCAACCGGCAACGTGGTCGATATCTGATCGAGGTCGTGCACGTTGAGGGGCCGTTGATCCTTGAGCTTGGTATCGTCGAAAAAATACCCTTCCACCCAGGTATCCGCGGGAGTCGTGGCGGCTTTGGCCCGCATTTTGTCGACGATGCCGGCGATGCTGACGAGTTCGACCTCGTAGGGATTGCCCACGAGAACCTCGTAGAGCAAGGTGTTCCCCGGCGCGTGATTGTGGCAATCGATGAATCCGGGCACGACGGTCATGTGCTTCGCATCGATCGTCTGAGTATTCTTGCCGATGAGCCCTCTGATCTTCTCACCGCTGCCGACGGCAATGAACTTGCCGCCGCGCACGGCGAATGCCTCGGCTCTCGGCATGGCAGGATCGACCGTGTAGACATTGGCGTTCAAAACCACGATGTCGGCATTGCGTGGATCCGCCAATAGTCCCGCGGCGCCCGCCCAGCGGGCGGCGGCGGCACCGGCCAAGCCGGCCCCGCTCATACCGATGAAGCGCCTACGGCTGAGTCTGTGACTGGTCATCGATCATCCCTCGGTTTGTTCAATTTTCGTTGTTCGTCCAATGTTCGCTACCGCACAGACCGGCAACGGCTCGGCGCGTATCCAGTGCATGTGCCCCGGTGGTCGGGTCTCATGGACCAGCATGCCAACATCACCCCCCCTCCAATCCAGCGTAACGTCGCAGGCGTCGAAAGACAACGTGGCCAGGTTTCAGGCGGCATCGCTGCGCAAAGCCCGATGGCAAATGATCAACTCGTTCGTGCCCTACGTGCTGCTGTGGTTTGCCATGGACCGCGCGTTGTCCATTTCCTATTGGCTGATGCTTCCCATCGCACTGCTGGCTGCCGGCTTCCTCGCCAGAATTTTTATCATTTTTCACGACTGCGGCCACGCGTCGTTCTTCAAGTCCAGGCGGGCCAATAACGCGCTGGGCATCGTCGCGGGCCTGCTGAACTTGACGCCCTATCGGCACTGGCGCTGGCAGCACGCCCTGCACCATGGGACCGCGGGCGACCTGGACCGCCGCGGCTCGGGCGATATCTGGACGCTGACGGTGCAGGAGTACATTCACAGCACCCGTTGGCGGCGAATTGCCTATCGGCTGGCACGCAACCCCATCGTGCTGTTTGTGATCGCGCCGCTGTATGTTTTCGCCGTGCATCATCGCTTTGCGGCGCGCGGCGCACCCGAGCGCGAGCGTCAATCGGTTCGTTGCACCAACTGGGCGTTGCTCGGAGTCGGCCTCGCTGTGAGCGCAGTCATCGGTTTCAAGGCACTCTTGTTGATTCAGCTCACGGTGTCGGCATTCGCCGGCGCCCTGGGTCTGTGGCTGTTCTACGTGCAGCATCAATTCGAGGGCGCCTATTGGGTCCGCTCGCCGCACTGGGATCACACGGCGGCGGCGCTCCAAGGCAGCTCATACTACAAACTGCCGCGGATCCTGCAATGGTTTACCGGCAACATCGGCTTCCACCATATTCATCATCTGAGTCCGCGCATTCCCAACTATCACCTTCAGCTGTGTCATGAGGCCGATCCGTTCTTCAATTCGATCAAGCCCGTGACCTTATTCGCGAGTTTCAAATCCCTTAGCTTTCGTCTATGGGACGAGCAGCGCAACGCCTTCGTCGGCTTTCAGCATTGCCGGCACGGGCGAGGTTGATGAGCGGCTCGGTCAGGGGGCCTTCGCCGCCGAGAACATGACGCTCGACGCCGGCCGCGAGGCGCGCAGCTTCACGGCGACCTTCTCGGCCGCGGCCATCACACGCAGCACATTGTCGCCGGCAAGCTTGGCAATATCGGCGTCCGTCCAGCCGCGGCGCATCAGCTCTTCGAGCAGCGCAGGATATTTGTCCACGCCGTCGAGTCCCACCGGCGCATCTTCGATGCCGTCGAAGTCGGAGCCGAGGCCGACATGATCGATGCCCGCCACCTGCCTGATGTGTTCGACGTGGTCGGCGATCTGCGCCAGCGTGGCCGCCGGACGCGGATGCTTCTCGGTCCAGGCATCGATGGCCGCTTTGGCACGCTCCGGCTGACCGATGTACAGGCCGATATACGGCGGATTGTTGAGGCGCGCACGCTCCGCCGCCTCGTCCGCGTCCCAGCGATAGCGTGCGTCAGACACATAGCCCGGCGCAAAGTTGACCATGACCACGCCGCCATTGGCGGCAAGCAAGCGCAGAATATCGTCCGGAACATTGCGCGGATGGTCGACCAGTGCGCGCGCCGAGGAATGCGAGTAGATCACCGGCGCCTCGCTCACCGCGAGTGCTGCCTTCATCGTCTCGGGAGACACGTGGCTGAGATCGACCAGCATGCCGAGACGATTCATTTCCCGCACCACCTCGATGCCGAACGGCGTGAGGCCGTGATGCACGGGCGAATCGGTCGCCGAGTCCGCCCAGGCGGTATTGAGGGTGTGCGTCAAGGTCATGTAGCGCGCCCCGGCGTCGTACATTTGGCGCAGCGCGGCCAGTGAATTGTTGATCTGGTGCCCGCCCTCGATGCCGATCATCGAAGCGATCCTATGCGACTGGTGGATGCGGCGCACGTCCGCCGCCGTATAGGCCATTTCCAAATCGCCGGGATAGCGTGCCGCCATCCGCTTGACCAGGTCCATCTGTTCGAGGGTGGTCTGGACCGCCTCGGGTCCCTTCATGCCGCTGGGAATCCACACCGACCAGAATTGTCCTCCCATCTGTCCGGCGCGCATCCGCGGAATGTCCGTCATCAGGGGTGCGCCGTCCGCCGGGAACGGCAGCCGCCGCGTGTCCGACTGCAGATCGACGGCGGCCAGATCGCCCTTGAACCGGTCGCGAATCTCCCAGGGTAAATCGTTGTGCCCGTCGATCAGCGGGGTGCGCAGCAATACCTGCGCCACTCGATGTTGGTAGTCATCCCCCGCCCAAGCCGCCAGAGGAACCCACAGCAATAGCGCCAGCACGCGCACCGCGGTGCTCCTCATCGATCCCGAATGATTCATTTTCTTATAGTTCCTGTTGAAGCTCAGAGAATGTTCATAGTAGCCGTTCGCGCGCCGCGCAGGCGCGCTGATTGCCTACTCGAATATCACGTCCACCGGTTCGGCGCCGGCGACGGTCCCCCGCACGCGCTCGCCGCGCAAAATTGGGCCTACCCCGGCGGGCGTGCCCGTGAAGATCAAATCACCGGCGGCCACCGCCACGTACGTCGACAGAAAGCCGATGATGTCGGCGACGCTCCAAATCATGTCTTCGAGATGCCCGGACTGCCTGACGTTGCCGTCGATGGCCAAGGTAATGGCGCCCGCCGCCGCCGGCAGCCCGCGGCGGAGGGGTCCGATCGGCGCCGATTGGTCGAACCCTTTGGCCATGTCCCAGGGCCGCCCGGCCTTTTTCGCTGCCGTCTGCAAATCACGGCGCGTGAGATCGAGACCCACAGCAAAACCGAAGATCAATGACGCGGCATCCTCGGGCCGCACATCGACGCCGCCGCCGCCGAGAGCGATCACTAGTTCCACCTCATGGTGCAGCTCGGTTGTTTGCGACGGGAATCGCAGGCACCGGCCGCTGTCGACCACCGTATCCGCGGGTTTGCCGAAGAAAAACGGCGGCTCGCGCTCGGGGTCGGAGCCCATTTCCCGGGCGTGATCCGCGTAATTCCGTCCGACGCAAAAAATCCGCCGCACCGGAAATCGCGCGCTCGATTCTGCGATTGCAATCGTCGGCACCGTCAGCGTCGGAATCCCACCCATGCCGGATTATACCCAGGACGCTTCTCGGCGTATAATATGGGCATATGCCCGTGAGCAGCCGCAAATCCAAACCGATTTCTCCGCCGCCGCCGCGCAGCGCGTGCACTTGCGGCAGCCTGCGCAAGGCGTCGCGCCGGATTTCGCAGTTTTACGATACCGCCCTCGCCCCCATCGGCATCAAATCCACCCAGTTCTCCATCCTCTCGGAGGTGGATCGCGGCAGCGCCGCAGGCCCGGTCAGCATGTGCGAACTGGCGACGGCCATGGTCATGGATCGGTCGACGCTCGGACACAACCTCAAGCCTTTGGAGCGGGACGACTTGGTGGTCTTGCGGCTCGCCGCCGATGACCGGCGCAAGCGCTACGTCGAGCTGACGAACAAAGGCCGGCTGATATTGCAGCGCTCCAGGCGCCTATGGCGGCAGGCCGAAGGACGATTCGAGGCGATATTCGGCAAGCAGCCCGCCGCGGATCTGCGGGCGGTACTGTTGAGCATCGCGGGCAACAAGGAACTGAACTCGCTGCCGATTCGCTAGCGTCCCGTCGCGGCCATGGTGCGCCGCTCCGCGGCCTTCAATTGACTTGATCTGATATTTCACATACATTTGCATCGCATTGGGGGCATATGCCCCTATTTCACCAAGGTCCGCGCGGGGCTTTGCGGCGGCCGAATCCTACAGAGATCTACTTCGGCGGGCGCAGGAAAGTTCAAATCACGGCGTCCCGGCGCCGGCCGCACAGTGCGGCGCCGCGAGCCAAGGCGCGGGATCGCGGCGGACTTCCGCGGTCCGATCGGAGCTGATCATGTGGATTGTCAGAGTAGCCCTCCAAAGACCCTACACCTTCATCATGCTGGCGGTGCTGATCGTACTGATGGGCGGCTACGCCATCGTCAACACCGCGACCGACATTTTTCCAAACATCAAGATTCCGATCGCCGCGGTGATCTGGCGCTACAACGGCATCCTGCCGGAGGAGATCGCCAACCGTATCGTGCTATTCTCCGAGCGCGTCGCACAAACCACGGTCAACGACGTGGAACACACCGAATCGCAGTCGGTCAACGGCACCGCGGTGGTGAAGTACTTTTTCCAGCCGGATGCGGACAATGATCTGTCGATGTCGCAGATCACGGCCGTGTCGCAGGTGCAGCTGGCGTATTCACCGCCGGGCACGACGCCCCCCTTCGTGCTCAACTACAGCGCCTCGAGCGTGCCCATCCTGCAGTTGGCGTTGTCGAGCGACACCCTGCCCGAGTCGCAGATCTACGACCTCAGCAACACGCTGCTGCGCACACAATTGGCCACGGTCGCGGGGGCCTCGATTCCTTATCCTTTCGGCGGCAAACAGCGTCAGGTACAGGTGGACCTCGATCCCCAGGCACTGCGCGCTCACGGCCTCTCCGGCAATGACGTCGTTGCCGCGATCGGCGCTCAGAACTTGATCTTGCCGGCGGGCACGCAAAAAATCGGCTTGCTGGAATACTACGTCAAGCTCAACGCCAGCCCGACGCAGATCGAGGACTTGAACAACCTGCCGATACGCGCAGCCAACGGCACCGTGACCTATGTTCGCGACGTGGCGCACGTTCGCGACGGCTACTCGCCGCAGACCAGCATGGTGCGCCTGGAAGGCCGCCGCGCCGTGCTCATGAGCGTCTTGAAAACCGGCAAGGCCTCCACCATCGATATCATCAACAGCATCAACGAGAAGCTGCCGCAGATCCGCGCATCGTTGCCGCCCGAATTGAAGATCGAGCCCTTGAGCGATCAATCGGTGTTTGTGCGCGCGGCCATCTCCGGCGTGATTCGCGAGGCCGTGATCGCCGGCGCGCTCACCGGCCTGCTGATCCTGCTGTTCCTGGGCAGCTGGCGCAGCACGTTGATCATCACCATCTCGATTCCACTGTCCATCCTGGCATCGATCGCCTGCCTGTCGGCGCTCGGCGAAACCATCAACATCATGACGCTCGGCGGACTGGCGCTGGCGGTCGGCATTCTGGTGGATGATGCGACGGTGACCATCGAGAACATCAACTATCACCTCGAACAGGGCAAGGAGGTCGAGACCGCCATCCTCGACGGCGCCCACCAAATTGCCTTGCCGGCGCTGGTGTCGACCTTGTCGATCTGTATCGTGTTCGTGCCCATGTTCATGCTGGCGGGAATTGCGAAATTCCTGTTCATTCCGCTGGCCGAGGCCGTGGTATTCGCCATGCTCGCCTCCTACATCCTGTCGCGCACGCTGGTGCCGACGCTCGCCAAGTTTTGGCTCAAGCAGCACGAGCTGCACGCGAAACCCAAGCGAGGCAACGTTTTGGTGCGCTTTCAGGCGCGGTTCGAACACGCCTTTGAGACAATGCGCGGGCAGTATCGCGCCCTGCTCGGGATGGCCATCCACAGCGGCCGGCGCTTTGCCGCGGTCTTTCTGGGTGCAATGGCTGCAACCGCCGTGCTCGCCTTTCCCCTGGGTCCCCTGCCTGGCCTCGGCCAGGATTTCTTTCCCTCGGTCGACGGCGGTCAAATAAAACTGCACATCCGTGCGCGCACCGGCACCCGTATCGAGGAAACCGCGGCGCTCTGCGATGCCATCGAGGCGACGGTCCGCGAAGTCATTCCCAAGGATCAGCTGGGCAGCATCGTCGACAATTTAGGGCTGCCCTATAGCGGCATCAATCTGGCGTACAGCACCTCCGCACCGGTCGGCCCCGGCGATGCCGACATATTCGTCAATCTCAATAAGGGCCATAAGCCCACCGCAAGTTTCGTGCGCACGCTGCGCACCCGGCTCGCGGCCACCTATCCGTCAACGACCTTCGCTTTCCTGCCGGCGGACATGATCAGCCAGATATTGAATTTCGGCCTGCCGTCGCCCATCGACGTGCAAATTGTCGGCTTCAATGTGGACGCCAACCGCACCTTCGCCAACAATTTATTGCAAAAATTACACACCGTGGCCGGCGCGGTGGACCTGCACATCCACCAATCCGGCGACTACCCGCAGTTCAATGTCGACGTCGACCGCACCAAGGCGCAACTGGTGGGGCTGACGGAGCAATCCGTGGCGAACAACCTGTTGGTGTCGCTGTCGGGAAGCTTCCAAACCGCGCCGTCGTTCTGGGTGGACCCGAAGAGCGGTACCCAGTACCAGGTCGCCACCCAAACGCCGCAATACCGCTTGGAGAACCTCAACGATCTCGGCAATACTCCCTTGAGCGGCGGCATCGGCGGCTCGTCGCAGATACTGTCGAATGTCGCCAACATCCATCGCAGCGTGGCCCCGGCGGTCGTGAGTCACTATAACGCGACGCCCGCCATCGACATTTACGGCTTGTTCATTTGCACCGACCTGGGCTACGTGTCGGCGCAAATGAACAAGATCATCGCCGATGCGCAGAAGGATTTGCCGAAGGGGTCGCATGTGGTGTTGCGCGGCCAGACCCAGACCATGAAGGCATCGTTTAACGGTTTGTTGATCGGTCTGGTCGGCGCCATCATCCTCGTCTATATGTTGATCGTGGTGAATTTCCAGTCCATGCTCGATCCCTTCATCATCATCACCGCTCTGCCTGCCGCGTTGGCGGGAATCGTCTGGATGTTGTTCCTGACCCATACCACCGTCAGCGTCCCGGCACTCACCGGCGCCATCATGTGCATGGGCGTGGCCACCGCGAACAGCGTGCTGGTGGTGAGCTTTGCGCGTGAACGCATGAATGCGGGCGATGACGCGTTCGAAGCGGCGCTGCAAGCCGGGTTCACGCGGTTGCGCCCGGTTCTCATGACGGCTTTGGCGATGATCATCGGCATGATCCCCATGGCGTTGGGTCTGGGGGACGGCGGCGAGCAAAACGCACCCTTGGGACGGGCCGTCATCGGCGGCCTCATCTTTGCAACCGTTGCCACGTTGTTTTTCGTGCCCACCGTATTCTCGATCATTCACGGCCGGACGGCGTCGCACCCGATTCACTCTGCGGAGACTTCCCATGGATGAGCACACTGCACCCGCCGCCGACGCGACCCTGCGCCGCAAGGTGCGCCGCTATTCGCTGATCTTGCTTGCTGTCGCGCTCGCCCTCGCCGTCTGGGGTGAGGTCAGCCGGGTGTTGGCGCGTTCGTCGCTCGGCAAGGAGACCGCGGACGCGGCGCAGCCCACCGTCCTCACCACCACGCCCAATCGCACCCCGCTGGGCGAGGAACTGGTGCTTCCCGGCACAGTTCAGGCCTTCATCGAGGCGCCCATCTATGCGCGGACCAGCGGCTATCTCAAGATATGGCATACCGATATCGGCAGCCAGGTGAGCAAGGGGCAGCTGCTGGGCGAGATCGAGACCCCGGAGGTCGACCAGCAGCTGAGTCAGGCATTGGCGGATCTCGCGACTGCGCGCGCCAATGAAGCACTGTCGAACAGCACCAATGTCCGTTGGTCCGGATTGCTGGCCACCGAATCCGTGTCCAAGCAGGATGCGGACGAAAAGGCGGGTGACGCCGCCGCCAAGAAAGCGGCAGCGGATTCCGCCGCCGCCAATGTCGCGCGCTTGCGCGAACTGGAATCCTTCAAACGCGTGGTGGCGCCGTTCGCCGGCGTCATCACCGCCCGCAACACCGATGTCGGCGCCCTGATCAATGCCGGTCAGAGCGCGGGAACCGAATTGTTCCGCATCGCGGATACGCACAAGCTGCGCATCTACGTGCAGGTGCCCGAAACTTACGCCGCGGTCACCCGCCCCGGCCTCGACGCGGAACTACGCTTCGCCGAACAGCCGCAAAAGACCTACGCAGCGCAGACCGTGCGCACCTCGAACGCGCTCAACCCCAGCTTGAGAACCCTGCAGGTCGAACTCGAACTGGACAACGCCAACCGGGAAGTCTTTCCCGGCGCCTACGCGGAAGTGCATTTCAAACTGCCCGCCAGCGCCGAAAGCCTGCGTCTGCCCGCCAACACCGTGCTGTTTCGCAGCGCCGGGCTGCAAGTCGCGACCATCGACAAGCAAAAACGGATCAAGCTCAAGAGCATCGTCCAAGGCCGCGACTTCGGCAACTCCATCGAAATACTGTCGGGCCTCGACGCCGATGACGTCGTGGTGCTCAATCCCCCCGACTCGCTGACCGATGGGGTCGTGGTGCGAATCGCGCCGCCGAAACCCACATGAAGGCCTCGCTTCCCGGTGCTGTATTGCTGCTCACCGCGGCGCTGGCGGGATGCTCGTTCGCGCCCGCGTACACGAAACCGACGAGTGAGCCGCCCGCCGGCGCCTATCAAGAATCCTCCGAATGGAAAACGGCGCAGCCGCTGGATGCCCAGGACCGAGGGGCGTGGTGGACCATTTTTCAAGATGCGCAGTTGGATGCCTTGGAACGCAAAGCGGACGGCGCCAATCAAGATTTGAAGGCGGCATTCGCGCGGCTGCAGCAGGCACGTGCCGCCACCCGCATCGCACGCGCCGATTTGTTTCCGACGCTGACGGCGGGTGCCGCGGCAACGCGCTCGAGAACTTCGGTGAATTCGCCGAAATTTCCGCCGGGAGCTCCGCCCGTCGGCAATGACTTCGATTTGCAGGCCGATCTGTCCTATGAATTCGACGTTTGGGGCCGGGTGCGCAATGCCGTGGCATCGGCCAAGGCAAGCCAGCAAGCGAGCACCGCCGATCTTGCGGCGCTGCATCTGTCGATTCAGGCAGAATTGGCCGTCGCCTACTTCTCGCTGCGCGCCGACGATGCGCAGCAAGCCCTGTTGGATCAGACCGTGGCCGACTACGCCCAATCGCTGCGGCTGACCCAGAATCTATACAACGGCGGAGCCGCGGCGATCGCCGATGTCGCCCAGGCCCAGGCGCAGCTGCAGACCGCACTCACCCAGGCCGCCGATATTCGGCTGCAGCGCGCGCAAAGCCAGCATGCCGTCGCCGTATTGATCGGTGAGAACCCAACAGGCTTTCACATGGATTCGAATCCGCTGCCCGCGGAATTGACGCCGCCGTTCATCGATCCCGGGCTGCCCTCCTCCCTGCTGGAACGGCGTCCCGACGTCGCAGCGGCTGAACGGCGGGTCGCCGCCGCCAATGCCGCGATCGGCGTGGCGCGCGCGGCCTATTTTCCCGTGTTCAGTCTTGCGGCCGCCGCCGGCTTCGACAGCACGAATTCATCGAATTGGCTGAGCGCACCCAGCCGGCTCTGGTCGGTTGGCCCCGCCGGCGTGCTGACCGTGTTCGACGCCGGCCGGCACCGGGCGCAAAGCCAGCAGGCCAAAGCCGTCTACGACGAGCAGGTTGCGGGTTACAGGGGCACGGTGCTGATCGCCTATCAGGAAGTCGAGGATAATCTGGCTGCCCTGCGCCAATTGCAGCAGGAGAGCGTCAGTGAAGCCGAGGCGGTGACCGCGACCGGCAAGGCCCTGCAGCAGGCGCAGTATCGCTACAAGGCGGGCCTCGTCACCTATCTCGAGGTCGCGACCACCGAAAACACGGCGTTGCAGGCGCAGCTGTCGAACGTCGCCATCCAGCTGCGGCGCATGAATGCCAGCGTTCTTTTGGTGAAGGCGCTCGGCGGAGGGTGGGCACTCAGTCCAGATATTTCCAGCTAGACGCGCCGTCGAGATGCCTGATTCGCAGCGGCGCGAGCGTTTCCGGCGCGAACATGCGCGCGTTGACTCCCATCCGCTGATCGGCTCCGCGCGTCGGTCTGATGTAGTGCGTGATGCAGCCGCAGCGCGCGCAGCGTTGAAATTTCAGATGCTTGCGGCCCCAGGAGTAGGCATTCATCGCCTTCGGCGCCCCCGCGATCCTGACCTGCGACCGCGAATAGTAGGCCCAGAGCGCGCCGTAGCGGCGGCAGATCGAGCAATTGCAATCGGTCAACTGCCGCGGCGCCCGCGGCAGCGTCAAGGTAATCGCGCCGCAGTGGCAGGATGCAGAAAGGGTTGCCATAATTACCTCGCCCGCAAGCGTTCGCATGGAATCACATGTCTATCCGCATCGTCCGACTGGGTACCGAGCGTCTCCCCGGAGAAGGATTGCGCCTAGGAACGGTGAGACGCCCGCCGCGCGGCGTCCGCAAGTCGGAGTATGCCTCAAGGAACTTCTACGATGTTTGGCTGCCGTTGCTGGCGCCGAGTCCGGCGCTGGTCAAGCAGGCGCTGGCGGCACGAACGGAGCGGGATTGGCGCCGCTTTGCCGGCAAGTATCGCGGCGAGATGGGCGCGACCGACCCTCGAGCCATGCTCGAGACTCTCGCGGCGTTGTCTCATCAAGCGGAGTTTTCGGTGGGCTGCTATTGCGCCGATGAATCTCGCTGCCATCGCGCCGTGCTGCGCGAGCTGTTGGCCGAGCGCGGCGCACGATTGAAGTGAGCCGCGCTCAACTGAACTGCTACTTGCCGAGATTCTCCGCGGCAAAGCCCCAGTTGATCAGCTTGTCGAACACCGCGTTCACGTAGTCGGCGCGCCGATTCTGGTAGTCCAGATAGTAGGCATGCTCCCACACGTCAATGGTGAGCAGAACTTTCGCCCCTTGCGCGAACGGCGTATTCGCATTGCCCGTTTTGACGACTTTGAGTTTCTCGCCCTCCTGAACCAACCAGGCCCAGCCGCTGCCGAACTGCCCGATGGCCGCGTTCGCCCATTCCTTCTTACAGGCGTCGACGCCGCCGAAGGATGAATCCATGAGCCGCTTGAGAATGGCCGGCGGTTCGCCGCCGCCGTTGGGTTTCAGGCTGCGCCAGTAGAAGTTGTGATTCCAAGCCTGCGCCGCGTTGTTGAAGATTGCCGCCTGATCCGCCTGGCCGGCAGTGGCCTTGACGATCTTGTCGAGGGGCAGATCCGCCAGCTCGGTGCCGGTGATCAGCTTGTTGAGCGTGTCCACATAGGTTTTGTGGTGCTTGCCGTAATGAAAGCCGAGTGTATTGGCCGAGATGACGGGCTGCAGGGCATTTTGCTCATAGGGCAGCGGCGGCAGCGCGATGCGCGGGGATGCTAGGGTGGTAGCCGAGTTCATTGACTCTCCTTAAGGGGCTGAGACTGTGACCAGTCCACGATAAAGGAGCGTCATGGAGAAGACTGCCGGTGGCCTCCTTCACCCCAAGTAGGCTTTTGCCGACGGCTAGTACACGTAGGGCAGCCGCATGGGCGAGCGGGTGACGCGGGCCAGCGACAGTGCCGAGACGTGCGTGCCGCTCATCCCCTTGACGCACAACCGCACGTCGCCGCTCTTGGTGTTCACCCGCACATGGCCGTGGCCTTCGCCGTTCGTGAACTGCAGCCGCGAGCCCGGCCCATAGTGCGACTCGACCGGCTTGGGTCCGAAGCAATTCTTGATGTCGCCGCTGAAGGACTGTACATCGAATTCCGCCCCCGGCGCGGCCGCGAACTTGAAGCCCACGTCGCCGCTGACCGACTGGCTCTCGATCTGCCCGTCGGGCGCCAAGCCCAGCGTGGCGCTCAGATCGCCGGACACACTCTTGAACCGGCCGCGCGTGATATCGGCAAGATCGACGGTTGCGCTGCCGCTCACGGTGGTGATGTCCACCTCGCCGCCGCCGCCCGTCATCTGGATGTCGCCGCTGATGGTCTTTACCTCGATTCCCTTGGCCGCCTTCGCCGTCAATCGCACGTCGCCGCTCACCGTGGTGGCGCAGACATCGCCGCCCACCTCGCCGCTGACATTGCCGCTCACCGTCTGGACTTTTAGATTCCCCAATACCCCGGCTGTCTTGAAGTCCGCACTGACGAGCGTGACTTGCAGGAGGCTCTTTGCCGGCACATGGACGATGAGATGCGCCTCGTTGTCCGTGCCCCAGCTCCGATTGGAGCGCGCCACGACATGGATGGACGTGCGGTTGCCCGCACCGGTGACATCGACCCGCTCCACGCCCTCGCCGGCGGTGCCGCTCACTTCCACTTCGCTTTTGTCCCAGCCGCTGACCTCGACCATTCCGGACACGTTGACGATCTCCACCTCGCCTTGCGGTTCCGCGGCGCGATGCTCCTGAATCGTCTTTCCTGCATGGACCAACGACCACGGGATGCCGAGGGCCGCCAGCGCGCACAGGGCGCACAGGCTCTTGAAAGGGATGTTCGTTCGGGATGTCGACATGATCATGTCCTCGTCATCGTAGGTTGCGTGGCCCGCACGACATGGTCATACAGGTCGAGTTCATCGTGCCAGGTGCTTTGCCACAGCTGTTCGAGCAGCGGGCTCGAGGGATCGCTGGCCAGCGCCTTACGGATGTCTTCGTGCGCGCGGCGAATGACCGCCAAGCTGGCCTCGATTCGAGCGCGTGTGGCCGGATCGAGCCGCGACAGGCGCTCGCGGAAGTTCAATTCGAGATCGTCACGCGCGGCCACATAGCTGGGATTGCGCGGTTCGTCGAAGGCCGGCGGGTGCGCCGCGAGTTGGGCTGCGGGCGCCGCCGGCTGGCCGTGCAGCACCGCCCAAGTGATGGCGCTCGCCACACAGGCGCCGATCACGCTCGCCGCGGCGGCATAAACCAGGGGCCGCACTCGGCGCGGATTCTGATCCATGCGCCGGCTGATGCCGCGCCACAGATTTCGCGGCGGCACTATGTCGCGCGGCAGCTGCGCGAGCAGCTCATCCAGAGATTTTTGCGTGTCGACTTTCATGATTTCTCCAATCCGAGCGCCGCGGTCAAAAGACCGCGGGCCCGATGCAGCTGCGCTTTGCAAGTGCCTTCCGCAACGCCCAACGCGTGCGCCGCTTCCGCATGACTGAACCCGTAAATACCCACCAGCACCAGCACGTGCCGCGCCCCGTCCGGAAGGCGCGCGATGGCGCGCTCGAGGTCGAGCGGCGGCCCGTCGCTGCCCGGATCCGCCGTGTCGGGCAGGCCCGCGGCGGGCTCCGGGACTTCATAATCGATTCGCAAGCCTCGGCGTCTGGCGAGCACCGAATGGACCGCGATGCGGTGCAGCCAGGTTGAAAAGCGGCTGCGATGCTCGAACCCGGCCAAGGCCCGCCACGCGGCGACGAAGGAATCCTGGGTGCAATCCTCAGCCGCCTCGCGTTGACCGGTCAGGCGCAGACATAGTCCGTAGACTCGCGGTGAAAACCGCCTGTACAGGTGCTCAAAGGCTCGTGCGTCGCCGCCGACCGCCGCGGCGATCAGCTCGGTAGGTTCAGCGGCGGCATCCTTGGCTCCGGCAGTTGGCAGCATCTGAACCATTCCCACCCGTTCCCCTCCCACGTCCTATGCTCAATAGGAGGGGAGCACGGCCCCAAAGGTTTAAATGGGGTGCCGCCGGCCTCGGCGTTCCCCTCCCCGAAAACATCGACGTACGGCTACAGCTCGGTCACGTCGATCATATTGTCGTCCGCAATGCGGTCGATCAACTTGTTGTAAGGATCGATGCCGGCGCGGGTCGGACGTTGATCAACCACAATGGTGAAGGTCTGATGCTCCTGAGTGATCTTCTCGCGCCGCATGTACAGCGTCTTCTCTTCATCCTTCTTGCCGGTGAATACGCCAATGTCGATATAGTCAGCCAGCGGCATCGCGCTCTCCACTCCGTTGCCGTCGGCCTGCACCTTGCGCGCCTGCACGTCCAGCTTCACCTCATACTTGCCGTCCGGACGCCGCTGCGAGGTCGCGGACAGAGTCTTGTTGTCGTAAAGCACGATGCGGTCGAACCCATCGTCGATCAGGTACTGCAGTTCCGCCGGCGTCTGCGCACGCAGCGCCTCGACCAGCTGGCGGGTATCGGGATACGGCTGGTCCGCGGCGGCCGCCGCCGCGTTGGTTTGCACCGCATCCACCTGGTTGGCGGCATTCGCGTAGCGGTACTGCATCAGGAAATTGTGCAGGGCGAGGTTGACCTTGTCTTCGCCGATATAGTCCGCCAGCGTGTACATGATCTGGCCGCCCTTCTCATACCACACGTAACTTTCGCGCTGCACCAGCGCCAACGGCCGTTCACGCCGCACTTCGCCGGCGCGGCCGCGCAAATACCTGTCGAGGAAGTGATGCAGCACGCGGCGCATGTAATCCTTGCCGTACTTCTGCTGCATCACCATGTACGCCGAATACTGCGCGAGGGTCTCGGACATCATGTTGGAGCCTTCCACGCGGCCGCCGACCAGTTGGTGCCCCCACCACTGATGGCCGAGCTCATGCGCCGTCACAAAGTACGTCAGATCCACATCCGTGGGCTTCGGCACCCGGGTGATGAAGCCGATTCCCTCCGAAAACGGCACGGTATTGGGAAAGGATTGCGCGAAAGTGCGATACCGCGGAAATTCCATGATGCGGTATTGAGTGAACTGATAGGGACTGAAGTGCGCCTGGAAGTAGTCGAGACCGGCGCCCGACGCCTCGAGCATCTCATCGACGTTGAACTGGTGCGCCGGATCGTAGTAGATCTCCAGGTTTACGGGGCCGCCGGGGCCTGAGTGCACTTGCTTGCGCACTGCATATCTGCCGGACAGATAGGCGAAGAAATCCTGGATATGCGTCGATCCCATGCTGTATTCGTAGTAGCGGCGTCCGCCCTCCTCCCACTGGCGCACCAGATAACCCGGCGCAATGCCGATTTGATCGCCGGAGGTGCTGAGAGTGGTGTGATAGGTGATCCAATCCGCCTGCGCCGAGAACAGGTTGATGCGCGAATTGACCGGATCGCCGCGCGGCGCCATATCCTCGAGCGCACCCAACTGCTGCTCGCGGCGGCGGCGCGGATCGTCGATCTCCACCTGCGGATCGTAGCCCACTCCGGGAAAGAACTCCGCATCGAAAAACGTGCCGTTGTACGCAAACTGCGCCGGCTCGTTGTTGTCGCGAAAGCCGGTCGATGCGTGGCTGACTGAAAATGACAGGGTCATGACCTCGCCCGGCGCCAGCGGCCGATCGAGTGCGTAAATCGAATACAAATTGCGAGGCGCGCGGCTGACCAGATGAAAGGGCCGGTCGAATTGCACATGGCTCACCGATTCATGCTGATCGGTCAGGTGGACCTGCGAAATCGGCGCCGCGCTCTTGTTTTGCAGCGTGAACCGGCCGGTGCCGTCAAAGCCGCGGCGCTCCGGGTAGATGTTGATGGTGGTCTCGATCGCCGTGATTTTCGGCTGCGGAAGGTTTTCGTAGCGTTTGTAGTCGCGCTCGTAGTCGGCCAGGATATGACGCTGAGCGTCGGCCGTCAGGTATTCATTGAGCCGGTGTGCATTGTAGTAGTACCAAAGGCCCGACCCCACGGCCAGCAACAGGAACAGCCCGGCCGCCGGCGCAAGACGCGGCGCCCGCCGCAGCGCCAGCCGGGTGCGCGCGGCCAGGAAGATATCGGCGCCCCGCCGGCTGTAGGCGATCGAGACGACTCCGAGAAACGCGAAGATGGCGAACCAGTAGGTGATGGACCAGGTCAGCGCCGGAACGAAATGTCCATAGCCGTTCATGTCCGAATAAACATAGGTCGGCACGGCGCCGGGGAGGTAGAGCGTGTTCTCCCAGCCGAAGCTGAAGAGGATGGGCTGCAGGACGAACAGCCCGATGACGATGCCATGCCCGATGAACTTGTTGGACACCATGGTCTGCACGAACATGGCGAGCATCACGTACGCCAGCATTTGCGGCAACGTGATCAGGTAGAGCTCTTTGAGATACTGCAGCACTTCGTAGTGGTAGTAGCCGTCGATGGTCTGCATCACCATGCCGATCAGCATGGTGATGCCGAGCAGAACGATTTCTATCCAGGCGATGGCGCTGAACTTCGACAGCCAGTCGATCGACTCAGGCATGGGCAAGGCGTCGTGAATGCCGTCGAAGTGTGTATCGCGCTCCCGCCAGATCAGCTCGCCGGCGTACAGCGCCGCGACGATGACGAAAAACAGAGTTCCGCTGCCCTCCACGGCCTGCAGCATCAGGTAGGTGACCGGCCAGACATTGATTCCGCCCAACCGTCCCGCGAAGTGCCCGTTATTGACGGCAAATGCAATCAGCAATCCGACGATGGCCCAGAACGGGATCTCGCGCGTGATGGTGCGGATTCGCAGGCGGGTCAGCGTCAAGTACTGCAGCAGCGTGGTGCCGGGACCGAAGATTTGCCGCACTTGGGGCAGGCGTACCGACACCCAGGAGCGGGTCGGGCGCGATGCCTCCTCTTGTTCGCGGGCCTTGGCGGCCCGCTTGCCCTGGGAGCGAGCCGTCAGCGCCTCGACCGACATGGGAAATAGCGCCCAGACGCCGGCCAGCGCCAGTATGCCGATGCCGCTCCACAGCAATCGGTTGTAGAGAAATATGCCCGGCGAGTATCCGGAAAAATCCCAAGGCAGCAGCTGGCTGTTCTTCTCCACCACGCTCCAGTAGCGGGTGATCGCGTCGAGCAGTCGTACGCCGACCGGATCGAGGATGCCGGACCAGAAGTGCTCGAGCGACCGGGTCGCCGAAAACACCGTGATGCCGATGATGTACAGCATGAACAGGGTAACTCCCTGCAGGTACACGATGATCAGCTTGCGGGAAATGGCGGCGATGGCGAAAAAAAGCGAGCCGATGAAGAAGATCTGAATGACCACGATGGAGAAAAACGGCTGCAGATACCATCCCAGCTGGTTCGGCCCGATGCGCGTGTGGTCGGCCCACGGCGCAAACGTCCCGATGTACGTCCCGAGCATCAATCCGGAGAACACGCCCACCGTGGTGACGAACGACCCCGCCCAGCGTCCGCCGAGATAAGCGAACTTGGAAATGGGCTTGGTGAAAATCATTTGATAGGTATCGCGCTGAAAATCCCGAAGAATCGACGTACCGAAAATCGCGGCGATGATGATCAGGCCGAACAGGCAGGAGAACGTGTCGTTGAAGCTGTTGGCAAACGGCCCGTTCAGCAGTACTTTGCCGTTGGAATTGGCGACCGGGCCGAAGTTCTCAGAGGCGATGCAGAAGAAAGCAAAAGCAGTCCAAACCAGAAAGTAGACGTAGGTCGAAATGCTCTTGATGCGAAAGCGCAGCTCGAAGCTGAAGAATTCCCAGAACATGTTCATGGTGGTGTTCCCCAGCCTTAGTGCTGCGCCTTCGAACCGCGCGAGAGATTCAGGAAGTAGACGTCCTCGAGGCCCGACTCCACCGCGCGGAATTCGGCCCCCGGCGAGGAGGCCGCGAACACCCGGATTTCATGCTGGCCGCCCACCAAGTGGGTGCTGACGATTTGCAGGTGGCCCTCCAGTGCGCGCAGTTCCTCATCCGTGGCGACGACTCGCGACCAGATCTGCCCATCGAGCGCCCGCAGCGCCTCGGCGGGCGACCCCTCCAGCAACACCTCGCCGGAGGCGATGATGGCCATCCGTGAGCACAGTTCCCGCACGTCGTCGACGATGTGGGTCGAGAGGATGACGGTGACGTCCCGGCCGATCGATGAGAGAAGATTCAAGAACCGGTTGCGCTCCGCGGGATCGAGGCCGGCGGTGGGTTCATCGACGATGATCAGGCGCGGACCGGCCAGCAGCGCCTGGGCGATGCCGAAGCGCTGTTTCATGCCTCCCGAGTAGGTCGACAGCGCCTTCTTGCGCGACTCCCAGAGATTGGTCTGGTGCAGCAGGGCATCGACCATGTCCCCGCGCTCCCCCTTGGCAGTGACTCCTTTGAGAATCGCCAGGTGATGCAGCATGTCGATGGCCGACATTTTCGGATACACGCCGAATTCCTGGGGCAGGTAGCCGAGAATCCGCCGCACGTCGTTCTTCTGCGTCAGCACGTTCAAACCATCGAGATCGATGCTGCCGGCGTCCGGGTCCTGCAAGGTGGCGATCGTGCGCATCAACGAGCTCTTGCCCGCGCCATTCGGACCCAGCAGGCCGAACATGTTGTTGCCCACCGTCAGCGACAAGTTCTTCAGCGCGCGTACCCCATTGGGATAGGTCTTGGACAAACCCGAGATTTGCAGAGCCATTGGAAAATTTCCCTCTGTTTATGCCGTCTTGTAGAGTTCGGCGATGGTGTTGACCGCAAGTTCAGCTTCCGCCCGGTCCGGTACCGTGGTGTCGTCGTTGAATCCATAATAATCGTCGTCGCCGACCACCTGGAATACCAGGCCGTCGCGGCGCGGGAGGAAGGACACCCCCTTGTAGAACAAGCCGTAGTTGATTTCCGGCTGCGGGATCATGCGGGCCACTTGCCCCCGCACCGGGGTGATCGACTCATCGCCGAACAGGGCGCGAGCCCCAAAGCCGGTGGCGTTGATCAGTACTTTTTCGCGCAGCGTGGCAAGCTCAGCCGGGCTGTGGAACTCCGCGATCTCGATCTTGCCGCCGTTGGCGAGGAAGTCCGACATGAGCAGCCGCGCATAGGGGGCGATGTTGAACATCATGAACGAACTGCGCCTGAGGTAACGGTCGCGAAACGGATGCGTGCCCGGTCCGAACGGCTCGCCCCGCGGAATCAGGTCGCCGAGCAGGTCGAGCTGCAGTTCGGCGAACTTTGGCCGGGAATCCTCCGGTGCGGGGCCGCGCCGGGCCGCGCCCGCAGTATCGGACACGAAGTAATTGTCGATGAACTCCACGGGGTTGCCCGGCAGGCCGAGCAGGCTTTGATAGGTCTGGAACGACTGCCGCGCCATCGACGCCCACATCTGTTTGAACGCCGGCGTCGCATGTTCCTCGAAGCAGATCCGGGAGTCCGGCGACCAGATGCCTGAGGCGAGCGATGAACGCACATTGGGCGGCAGGTCCTTCGCGTAAATCGTCACGCGGGCGCCGGCTCGCTGCAGCAGCAGGCCGGACGTGAGCCCCATGGCGCCGCAACCGATCACCGCCACCTCGCGTTCGCCGAAGGTCATCGCCTTGTGCACGGCGATCGCGCTCGATCCCCAGGACAAAGACCAGCCGCTGCCGCCATGACCGTAGTTGTGAACGATGTTTTTTTGCCCGATCCGCTCGACATCCAGGCGCGGACCTTGGGCGCGAAAGGGGCGTGTGCAGACGGTGACCTGCGTGATCCGGTCGGTGCTCGCGCGCAGCGGCGCAAGCTTGAGGACGGGGTCGGGTGCAGGCCGGGGCCGGGGTTCAGGCGCAGGAGCGACGGCTTTGCAACCGTCGAGCGCGGCGACCATGAGGGCGGCCCCCGCCCCCGCCAACAAGCGGCGCCGCCCGAACGGCGCCTGCGGCGGCGGGTGATTCATTTGAGTTCGATTTCCACGAAGCGAAATTCGTGGTCGTTCACATTGATGACGTTATGGGCGACGCCCGCGCCTCGCGCATACGAAACGCCGGCCTGCAGCGCCGCGTCGCGTACCCCGCCGGATTCCACCAGGCGCAGTGTGCCGCTGGTCAGCGGCACCACCACGTAGTCATGGGCATGAACGTGATGCCCGGTATCCGCCCCGGGGGCAAAGCGCCACTCCGTGACGATGACCCGTTCATTCTCGACTTGCACCACCGAGGTAGCCTTCGTCATCGTCACCCCCGCGCAACCCTAGGATCCGGACGTGTAAGCCTAGCGTGTTCCAAAATAAAACATAGTCCCCTCGCCCGTGCTAACGTTTCCGGGGACCCTTCCACTGGAGCTCGACAATGCGGACCCTGACGGCGGCCGGCGCGCTCGCCGCGGCCTTGACCTTGGCCGGCGGCGTGACCGCCGCCTCTCCCCATCGCAACGACGCCGTTTATCAGGCCGCAGTAGCCAACCGCGCCGACGCTCTGGCCTTGCTCAAGGAGATCGTCGACATCGATTCAGGCACCGGGGATGCAGCCGGCGGCGCCAAGGTCGACGCCGTGCTCGCCGCCCGCCTGAAGGCGCTCGGCGCCGAGGTGCGGTACGAGCCCGCCGAAGCGCCGGAATTGCCGGACAATCTGCTGGCCGTATTTCACGGCACCGGCAAGGGCAAGATCCTCATCATTGCCCACATCGACACGGTGTTCGGCCCCGGAACAGCGGCGGCCCGGCCGTTCAGCAGCGACTCGGATCGGGCACATGGCCCCGGTGTGGGCGACGAGAAGGCCGGGGTGGTCAATGCCGTCATGGCGTTGAAGATATTGCAGACCATCGGCTTCAAGAACTACGGGACCATCACGTTGCTGCTCGATGACAGCGAGGAACGTGGGTCGCCGGGATCCCGCCAATTGATAACGGCCCTGGCAAAGGGGCACCAAGTCGAATTCAACATGGAACCCGGGGATCCCCCCGATGCGCTCACGGTGTGGCGCAAGGGCTCGACCAGCATTCGGCTGCAGGTCAAGGGGCGCGCGGCCCATGCCGGAATGGCGCCGCAGGACGGGCGCAATGCCGCGATGGAACTGGTGCATCAACTCGCCGCATTGGAGGGCGCTTTCCCGCATGCCGGCGACGGCACCACGGTCAACCTGACCATCCTCAAGTCCGGCGAGCGCAACAACATCATCCCTGACTATGCCGAGGCGGTGCTCAACGTGCGCTTCCGCAAGCCGGAGGACTTCGACGCCGTGCTGGCCAAAGTGGAAGCCGTGGCGCGCACCACGATCATTCCGGATACTCGAGTCACGGTAAGCCACGATCCGGCCTACCCGCCGCTCACCGACAATGCGCGGATCGACGCTCTGGCCGCCCGCGCCAGGGCCATCTACGCTGAAATCGGCAAGACCGTGGAATTATCGGGCAACGGCGGCGCCTCTGAATCCGCGCTGGCGATGGCCGAGGGCACTGCCGCGCTCGACGGCTTAGGATACGTGGGTGGAGACTTTCATACCGACCACGAGTGGATAGACTTGAACAGTGTCGTCCCGCGGCTGTATCTGTTGACGCGCCTATTGATGGAAACGGGAGCAAAACCGCCCTGACGGGGGCGGGTACCGGAACGCAATGTCGCCGCTAGTCGTCTGCCCTGCCTGTGATCTGGTGCATAGGAACACCGCGGCCCCCGCACGCGGCGCCACTCTCTGCGCGAGGTGCCGCGCGCCGCTGCAGCGTGCCTCAGGTGCGCACATCGATACCGCGATTGCGCTGGCGGCATGCGCTTTGGTGCTGCTGTTGCTGAGCAACGCCTATCCCCTGGTGGAGATGCAGGTCAACGGCAATTCCCGCGACACAACCTTGATCGGCGCCGCGCTGGGACTCTACGCCCAAAGCTACTACAGTCTCGCGGCGCTCGTGTTCCTCACCACGGTAGTCGCACCGCTGCTGCAGATCGCGGCGCTGCTGTATGTCCTGATTCCCTTGCGTCGCGGCCGCCGCGCGGCCGGTCAGGAGGCCGTGTTCCGCCTGTTGATGAAGGTGCGGCCCTGGAGTTTCATGGAAGTCTTCATGCTGGGCGCCTTGGCGGCACTGGTACGCCTGTCCAATTTCGCGCACATCGTCACCGGGGTCTCTCTTTGGGCATGCGTCCTGCTCATGCTTTGCCTGTCCGAGCTGACCACCGTCTCCTCGCCCGAGCAGATCTGGCGCTGGATCGAACGGAGCCGCGCGTGAGCGGCCCTGTTACCGGCCGCAGCCTCGGACTGCTGCTGTGCCTGCAATGCCGCGCCACCGTACGTGCGGCCAACACTCCTCACTCGCGCTGTCCACGCTGTCGCGCGCCGCTGCACGAACGCAAGCCGTACAGCCTGCTGCTCACGACGCTGCTGCTCATCGGCGCCGCCGTGCTGTATGTTCCGGCCAATGTGCTGCCGGTGATGGACACGCGCACCTTCGTCGACGATGAATACGATACCATCATGAGCGGCGTGCTGGTGTTGCTGCAGTCCGGGTCCTGGCCGATCGCCGTGTTGGTGTTCGTGGCCAGCATCGTCGTGCCGCTGTTGAAGATTCTCGCCTTGGGGGTATTGCTCTACACGGCGTGGCGCGGCTCGCCGTTGGGCCGCTTGCAGCGCAGCGGATTGTTTAGAATGGTGGAATTCATCGGCCGATGGTCGATGCTGGATGTCTATGCCATATCGTTGCTCGCCACCTTGGTGCAGGTTCAATCGTTTGCCTCCATCATCGTGGGCTGGGGTGCATGGGCCTTCGGCGCCGTGGTCGTGTTGACCATGCTGGCGGCGCGCACATTCGACGAGCGGCTGTTGTGGGACTCGCCCTCGCATGACTGAGCCCACCCCTCCCAACCTCGACGAACTGCCGAGCGCCGTGCCTGCCCGCTCGCGCTGGTCGGGACTTCCCTTGATTTGGATTCTGCCCGCGGTGGTGGTCCTCGCCGGCGCGTTCGTGGTGATTCACGAACAGCTCGCGCAGGGAACCAGCATCGAAATACGCTTCCGCACCGCCGAAGACCTCGAAGCCAACAAGACCAAGATCCGCTACAAGGACGTCGAGATCGGCGAGGTACGCGACATTCATGTCTCCAAAGACCGTAAGGAAGTCATCGTGAGCGCGGACATTCACCGCGACGCGAGCGACTATCTGGTCGAGGATACCCACTTCTGGGTGGTCCGCCCGCGCGTCTCGGCCGCCGGAATCACGGGCCTCGGGACGCTGGTATCCGGCGCCTACATCAGCGTCGATGTGGGCCTTTCGGCCACCAGCAGCAAGCATTTCGTCGGGCTGGAGGTGCCGCCCATCGTCACTGCGGATCTGCCGGGCCGGGAGTTCGTGCTGCTGACCGACGACCTGGGTTCATTGAGCATCGGCTCCGAAGTGTTCTATCGGCACATCGTCGCGGGCCAGGTCGTGGGCTACGCGTTGAATCCCGGCGGCAGCGGCGTCACGCTCAAGATATTCCTCAATGCCCCCTTTGACTCCTATGTCGCCGCCAACACGCGCTTCTGGCAGGCGAGCGGCATCGACATGTCGGTCAGTTCCGACGGCGTCAAGCTGCGCACCGAATCGCTGACCTCCATCCTGCAGGGCGGCGTTGCCTTCCAGGGGCTGGCGGGCGGCGCGGCGACGGCGGTGCCGGCCGATACGGCGTTTACTCTGTATCCCGATCAAGACCGCGCGATGCGGCCGGCGGACTCGGAAATACGCAGCATCGTCATGTACTTCAAAGGATCGCTGCGCGGCCTGTCGCCGGGCGCACCGGTCGAACTGCACGGCATCGAGGTGGGAGAAGTCACGAGCGTGGATGTGGAATACGATCCCGAGGCCGGCGCCCTGCGATTTCCCGTTGCCGCGGATCTGTTCCCGCAGCGCATCCGTGGAAGCAAAGCGCATCAGCCCGCCAAGGATTCCGGCACGCACACCGCGGCAGCCGCCAGCCGCGCACTGATCGACAGTCTGGTGGCGCATGGACTGCGGGCCGAATTGAAAACCGGCAACTTGCTGACGGGGCAGAAATACGTGGAGTTGGACATGCATGCGGACGCTCCCAAGGATAAGGTCTGGTGGAACGAACAGCCGGCGATATTCCCGACCGAATCCAATGGGCTCGACGAGATTCAGGACTCGGTCGCCAGCATCGCCCGCAAGCTTGACAAGGTTCCCTTCGACCAGATCTCCTATCGAGTGCTCAGCGTCATGACGAGCCTCGAACAGACCCTGAACAGCACCGATCAATTGATGCGCCACGTCGACGGCAGCCTCGCGCCGCAGATCGAGGCCACCTTGGCCGAAGCCCAAGCGGCCATGAAGAATGCCAAGGATCTACTGGCGCAAGACGCGCCCTTGCAGAGTGATCTTGGCGCGACCCTGGTGCAATTATCGAGGGCGGCCAAGGCAGTGACCGCGCTGGTCGATTATCTCGAGCGCCACCCGGAATCCTTGCTGCACGGGAAACCCGGAGATTCACCTTGAAATCATCATCGGCCGCCGCCGCTCTCCTGCTGCTGCTGTGCGCCTGCGCCAGCAGCCGGCCGGATCATTTCTACATTCTGACGCCGCTGCCGCAGGGCCCGGCCGCCGCCCGGCCGGTGCCGGCCGTACAGGCGGCGCTCAAGTTGAGCGTGCCGTCGCTGGCTGACCGCCCCGAAATGCTGCTCAATACCTCGGCCGGCGGAATCGACGTTCTGGAGCATGAACGATGGGCAGCGCCGCTGGCCGACTTGATGACGCAGACTCTGGCTCGCGATCTCGAGCTGCGGCGCGCCGATATGCTGGTCGCCGGCCCGGGCGCGTATCGCGCGAAAGATCCGGTGGTGAAGATCACGGTCGACGTGGTGCAGATCACCGTTCACCGAGGCGGCCGCGCGAGCGTCGCAGCGCACTGGCGCATCATCGACTCAGGCGGCGCCAAGGATGTGGCCGGCGGCGATGAGTTCAGCGCCGCGGTGAACCGCGAGGATTATGCCGCTGTTGCCCAGGCACTCAGCGAGTGTCTGGGTCAGCTGGCGGATCGATTGGTGGAACAGATGCGCTGAGGGGTACGCCCAGTGCGGACCCCGACCCTGGAGCGCGGACGCCCCGATTTCTCGAGGCGTCCGCGGCGCGCACGGCCCGCGCGCATTCGGCCAATTTACGGCTGTACCGCGACGTCGTTCTGGACCGAGGTGACGCCTTTGGTGTTCTTGGCAATCAGCGTGGCCATATCCACCGCGTCTTGATTGGGCGCCCGTCCGCTCAAATAGACGACGCCGTTTTCATCGGTATCGACTTTGATCCGGGTCAACGTGGTCAGATGTTTCGCCGCCAATTTCGACTTCACTTTCGTCGTGATCACAGAATCCTTGACGATGTGATGAGACGAGTCCGTCGCTGCGCCCGATTCATTATCGGCGAATACCATCGGCGCGAATGCAACGCTGGCCGTGAGCATGCTGGCTAGTATGACGTGTTTCATTTACTTACTCCTCCAATTACGTAGCCGTAGCATGACGCAACCGGCGCGAGGCCTCTGTAGGCTGATATTGGAAGCGGCTGACGGTCATATCCGACAGGAAGTCGAATGCGCGGCCGCCGTCGGGCGTTCACCCCGTGCGCTCGCGCCCTGCACCTCGTGGCTGGGCATGGACAAGAGCCATGCCGTATTGACCAGCGCCATGTGGGTCAGTGCCTGGGGAAAGTTGCCGCGCATGCGCTTCGCCCGCACGTCGTACTCTTCGGCGAACAGTCCGACGTCGTTGCTCAACGCCAGCAGCCGCTCGAACAGCGCCTTCGCTTCGGCGCGTCGGCCCGTCAGCACATAGCTGTCGGCCAGCCAAAACGAACAGGGCAGGAACGCCCCCTCCCCGGGGGGTAGTCCGTCGACATGCGTCGTGGTCGAATAGCGCGACACCAGACCGTCGGTGACCAACCCTTGCTCGATCGCCGCAATGGTGCCGACGACCCGCGGATCCTCGGCGGGTAAAAATCCCACCTGCGGAATCAACAGCAGGCTGGCATCCAAATGCTTGGAGCCGTAGCACTGTACGAATGAGTTCCTGCGTGCGTCGAAGCCCTTCTTGCAGACCTGAGCGTGAATGGCGGCGCGCAGTTTTTTCCAATGTTGGATCGGACCTTCGAGACCGTCCCGTTCCGCGTCCTTGATGGCACGATCGAAAGCGACCCACGCCATGACCTTGGAATGCGTGAAGTGGCGGCGCGGTCCGCGGACCTCCCATAGTCCCTCATCGGGCAGCTTCCAATGCGATTCAAGGTGCTTCAGCAGGGCGACCTGGACTTTCCAGGCCTCCGGCTCCGGCGCCAAGCCCGCGGCTCTGGCCAGATGCAGGGTATCCATGACCTCGCCGTAGACATCCAGTTGAAACTGCCGGGCGGCCGCGTTCCCGATGCGCACCGGCGCCGCGCCCTTGTAGCCGGGAAGCCAGGCCACTTCATACTCATCGAGCCGTCTGACGCCGGTCACTCCATAGAGAATCTGTAGGTCTTTCGGCGAGCCCGCGACCGCGCGCAGCAGCCATTCGCGCCATGCCCCAGCTTCCTCTTCATAGCCGGCCAGAAGCAAGGCGTTCAAGGTAAACGTGGCGTCCCGCAGCCAGCAATAGCGGTAGTCCCAGTTGCGCACCCCGCCCGCCCTCTCCGGCAATGAAGTGCTAGGGGCGGCGATCATTCCGCCCGTCGGCTTATACGTGAGCGCCTTCAAGGTGATCAGGGAACGCACCACCGATGCACGCCAGCGTCCCCGATAACGGCAGCGGCGCGACCATTCACGCCACAGCCGGCCCGTGTCTCGCAGCGCCCTTGCCGCATCGATCGCCGGTTGGGTGTCGACATGCGACGGACGGTAGTTCAGCACGAATGACTCGCTGTGCCCGGCGCTGACCCGAAACCTCGCGACGGTCTTCATGTTTTCGCCCACGACCGGCACCGACGAGGTCAACTCCAGGGTGTCGGGCCCCGCGGTGAACAGCAAGATGTCTCCCTCGCGATGCACCCATGGCACCAGCGATCCGTAGTCGAATCGCACGATGAGTTCCATGCGCATATCGACGCGCCCGCTCAGCCCTTCGACGATGCGCGCGATATCCCAACGCCGGTCGGACAGCGGCATGAAGTCGATGATCCGCGCCGATCCTTGTGCCGTCTCGACCTCGGTTTCGAGAATCAGGCTGCCGTTTCGGTAACGCCGCTGCACGCGGCGCACGCGGCCCGCGGGGCCGAGCAGCCAACGGCCGTGACCGGGGTCGCCGAGCAGCGCGGCAAAGCAGGCGCCCGAATCGAATCGAGGCAGACACAGCCAGTCGATGGACCCATCTTTGCCGACCAATGCGGCCGTATGACAATCGCCGATCAGCGCGTAGTTCTCAATCGGCAGCGGCATGGATCGGCAAAGGCATGGGCAACTCCAGAATCAAGCATACCTGCGGCAAGAACCGCTGCCGTCGCTCCCGGACCGCGAATGTCCGTCGGTTGTTTCCTACGGCACTTGTCAGCGGCGCCGATCGGCCCTAAGTTACGGGTAAGGATGGGAGCGACAGCTTGAAGTACCGTCAACTCGGCAGCAGCGGCCTCATGGTGTCGGAGATTGCCTTCGGCTCCTGGCTCAATTTTTCGAGCGCCGCGCAAAAACACAACGCCGTCGCCTGTGTGCACCGGGCGCTCGATCGCGGTATCACTCTGATCGATACAGCCAATGTTTACGGCCGGGGCGCCGCCGAATCGGTATTGGGCGAGGCACTGCAGGGAATCCGCCGCGACAGCTATGTGCTCGCCACCAAACTCTACTTTCCGATGAGCAGTACGGATCGGGGGCTGTCCCGCGCGCAGATTGTCAAGCAGCTCGACGCGTCGCTGGAACGGCTGCGGGTCGCTCACGTCGATCTGTATCAGTGCCATCGCTACGATGCCGACACTCCCCTCGAAGAGACGATGCAGGCCCTGAGCGAGGTGGTTCGATCGGGGAAGGTCAGATACATCGGCTTTTCCGAGTGGCCCGTGGATCGAATTGAGGCAGCGCTCGCCATTGCCGGTGTCGAGAAATTCGTCTCCAGCCAGCCGCAGTATTCCCTCCTGCACCGGGATCCCGAACGGGCGCTGATTCCGCTGTCGAGCCGCCGCGGCATTTCACAGATCGTCTGGTCGCCGTTGGCGCAGGGCGTGCTCAGCGGCAAGTACCTCGCCGGCAGCCGGGTCCCGACCGACAGCCGCGCGGCCAACGATGCCATCAACGGTTTTCTCAATCAGGATTGGCTGGCGACCCCGGTACTCGAGGCCGTCCAGGCGCTGCGGCCGCTGGCCGCACAGGCCGGCCTCACACTGGCTCAATTCGCGCTGGCCTGGGTGCTGCGGCAGCCGAATGTCGCAGCAGCGATCACCGGCGCCTCGCGGCCCGAGCAAGTCGACGAGAATGCGGCGGCGTCCGGGCGCGATGTTGCGCCGGAATTGTTCGAGAAAGCCGGACGACTCATGAGCGACGCCATCCTGGCAAAGCGACCCGTTTGAGGAGCACATCGATGAAAGTCAGCGCACGCAATGTACTTCCCGCCATGGTCAAGACGGTCACGCCCGGCGCGGTGGACAGCGAAGTCGTCATGGAATTGGCGCCCGGAATCGAGGTCGTGTCCATCATCACCAAGGTATCGGCCGAAAGGCTTGGGCTCAAACCGGGAGCCAAGGTATACGCCATTATCAAGGCCCCGAATGTGATGATCGGTATCGATTGACCGGCCATGAATTTCGACTGGCGCGTCTTTGCCCTTGCGTCGGCGTTCTTTGCCGCCTTGACCGCGATTTTCGGCAAGGTGGGCGTGTCGGAAATGAATTCCGATCTTGCCACCTTTATCCGAACCGTCGTGATCCTGCTGATCACGGCCGTGCTGATCTGGGCGCGGCATGAGTGGCAGCGGCCCGACACGCTTTCCGCGAAGGGCATCCTGTTTCTGGTGCTGTCCGGAGCCGCCACCGGCCTCTCATGGCTTTGCTACTATCGCGCGCTGCAGACGGGTCCGGCCTCGCGCGTCGCCCCGATCGACAAGCTCAGCGTGGTATTGGTGGTACTGTTCGCGGTGCTGTTTCTCGGCGAGAAACTCACTTGGAAAGTCGGACTGGGCGGCGCCCTGATCAGCGCGGGAGCCATCCTAATGGCCTTGTAAACCCGCCGCCGGCCCAGCCCGCCATGCGCCGCCGTTGCAACGGCGCATGGCCCGCACAATCCGCGCTACTTCGAATCGTCGCGCAAATCCTCGCGTTCCTTTCTCGCATCGTTCACGTCTTTCTTGGCGTCGCCGAATTTTGCCTGCGCCGCACCAACGTTCTTCTTGATGTTGCCCTTGATCTCCTGATGGGGACTGTGCATCACTTTGCCTGCCGTCTCTTGCACCTTGCCTGCCGCTTCCTTTACCCGGCCTTCCACTTGATCTTTGTTAATGCTCATGAATTGACTCCAGAGTTGTCGGCGGCGGAGGACCCGCCGCGCCCGAGAGCCAATGCTACGCGGCGCGCGTTTTTTGCCTGTAGGATCGAAGATTCATCGGCTGTCGGAAAGCCGGTATTTACGCTGTGGCGCAGCGCACGGCGTCGCTCCATATCTCGCGTGCCCATTGCGCGAGCAACGCAGCCTCCGCCCAACGATCCGACATTTCCCGGCCTGCCGCGTCGGTGATCGCATAGTCCGGGGGCCCCAGCTCGCACAGGAAGACCATGGCTGCGTCCTGTCCCGCATGCCGTGCGAGCCAGCCGGCGAATCCCTGCCGCCACCAGGCACGGAACAAGGCCCCCCATTTCGCATTCTGCGGAAAGTCGAGCGCCACTTGGATTTGGCCGCGCGCGGCCACCCGGCCTTGGAAGGAATCGGAACGTTCCAGAATGATCGAGATCAAATCCTGCAGCGCGGCCGGCGGGGGACAGGGCATTTCCCGGTCGACCACGTAATGCGATAGATCCGCGGCCAGACGCATCTGCGGAACCGCATCGAGCAGTTGCACGGTGGTGTACAAATCATTGGTGATGCAATTGCGGTGGGTCTCGAACTGTATCGGCATGGACTCTTGTTCGGCGACCCGCAGCCAACCCTCGATCACCGGCACCATGTCGGCGAGTTTGATCGGCATCTCCTGGCCGATCACCACGACGAACGGCGCCGCGATGCGGTGCGCCAGCCGCAGTGCCGGCCGCAGAGCTTCCACCGACGCCGGGAATGCGGTCAATCCGCCTGCGAGCCCGGTGCGGCGGAAGTGCGGCACCGTCGCCGACGCTTGCTCCAGGGTGAGAGCGCCGAGATCGATGGCCATGCCATCGAATCCTGCCGCACGCACCCGGTCGAACTTCTCCGCCACCGACGTCTCGGAGGCAGTCAGCCGGTCCATCGCCCACAAGGCCTGATAGACGAGAAGTCGATTACCCATGCGGGGCGTCGGTGATCCAGGCGCCGCTGTCAGGATAGTCGGCTTCCGTCTTGCCGTGCCGGAAAGCGCGCAGCACGGCGATCTGAAATCCCAGATAAGTCATCGACGGCGGCGCGGCGCCGCGCGCGGTGAAAATGGCCTGGTTGAGCTCGCGCAAGCGGTGAAACGGCACTCCGGGAAAGGCGTGGTGCGCGGTGTGGTACTGCATCTGCCAGCCGAGCCAACGCATGACGGCATTGGTGCGGGTGCTGCGGGTATTGACCAATACATTGTCGTCATGCGGCAGGCCCAGGTGTTCCATGGTGTTCTGCAATTGATGCACCCACTTCATCGCCAGCATCGGCGCCAGCCAGAAAATCGCCGCCGCCCAACTGCCGGCCATCAACGATGCGCCCACGATCAGTGCATAGCCGGCCACATGCAGGCGCGCTTCCCGCATCAACTCCGGGTGGCGCTTGGCGGGAAGGTACGGCTCGGTGATGATGCCCGCAGAAAAACGCAGTATCCGGCGCCAACGCGTGTACCAGTACGTCACCCCGGACAGCCACAGCAGGTATGAGGTCCGGGTGTAGCGTGCGCGCGCCAATTCGCCGTCCCGCGACCAGTCCTGGGTAAAGCGGTGATGCGCCATGTGCTGCACTTGATCGAAGGTGCGCGGATAGAACAGCACGAAACCGAAAATTCGGCCCACCCATTCGTTCAGCCAACCGGTGCGGAATACCGTCCAATGACTGAGTTCGTGCTGTCCCGCATACAGGAAGTTGAGCAGCGTGCCGTGCACGGCAAAGATCGCCACGGCCCACCCCGTGCCGCCCGCCAATCCGAGCAGCGTACCGCTCGCGGCGATGGCCGCGAGATGCGACGTTGCCTGGAGCGCGCCCGCACGATTCGACGCGACGCACAGACTGCGCAATGTGGCGGGATCGATCACCTCACGCCGTACGAATACCTCGTCCACCGCCCGCTCCTGTCCTTCGAAGCCTCATCCTACGACGGCGGCCGCCGAATGGCTATTGCGCGTGATCGGCCTCGACCTTCGCCACCGCAGGGCGCGCCGACACCCCTCGCGTGTGTTCTTCCAGCCGTGGAGCGCGCGCATAGAGTTCGGACTTTTCGCCCGGATGCCATGAGGTCAGCATGTACAGATACACATCTGCGATCGAATACTCGGCTCCCAGCACGAAGGGCCCGAGGCTTTGACTGACGAGCGCCAGATGGCCGCGAAAATCCGCCGTACCCTGTTCACGAATGGCTTCGGCATCCGCCTCGCCGCGCGCCGAATAACGCGGTGAGTAGTACATACGCAGCGCCGCTTCATAGACATTGGCCGACAGAAACACCATCCATTGCAGGAATTTCGCATGCGCCGCGCCGCCGGCCGGCGGCGCCAGCGCCGACTTCGGGTGAGCGAGCGCGAGGTGGATCAGCATCGCCGCCGATTCGAACATGCAGGTGCCGTCGGGCAGCGCCAAGGCCGGCACTCTCCCGGTGGGATTGATCGCCCGAAAGCGCGCCACTTCCGCCGCTTCGTTGCCCACCCAAATTCTCTCGTACGGCGCTCCGATCTCCTCGAGCGCCACTTGCACCGCGAGCGATCCCGAGCCCGGCCGTCCATAGAGCTTGTACATGTCCGCCATCTCCCCAATAGTTTTCCGCCAGCGCCGCATATTACCGGCTGGCAGCCCCCAGGTGCTGAATTGCAGTATCCTGGCGCGAGTTCCCGCCACAGGCGCCGATCGAACCAGGGATGACCATGCTCTCCAGACGTGTCTTTATCGGAGGCGCCGCCGCTGCGCCGCTCATCGCCGTCACGGCGAACCAGTGGCTGCCCGCGGCGTCGGGCGCGGAGCTCAAATCCATCACCGCCGATGCCAAGCCCATCTCGATCGACGAGCGCCGCGCCCGCGTGGCGAAGGTTCAGACTCTGATGGCGCAACGCAAGGTGGCGGCGCTGCTGCTGGAGCCGGGTTCGTCTCTGGAATACTTCACCGGAATCCGCTGGCATCGCTCCGAACGCACCACGCTCGCGATTTTACCGGCCGTGGGGGAAATCTGGGTCGTGACGCCTGCTTTCGAGGAACCTTCCGTTCGTGAGACTCTGCAAATCGGCGGCGATGTGCGGCCGTGGAACGAACACGAGAGTCCCTTTGAGCGGATCGTCCAGGGTCTGCGCGACCGTGGGGTCGCCGCGGGAGTGCTGGCGGTTGAATCAACGGTTCGATTCTTCATCGTCGACGGCATCAGACAGGCGTCGAAGAGCTACGAATTGGTGTCCGCGGAGCCGCTGGTGCGCGCCTGCCGTCTGATCAAATCCTCGGCCGAATTGGCGCTCATGCAGGCCGCCAACAACGTGACCCTCGAAGCGCTGCGTTCGGTCCATGCGAGCGTGGAACGCGGCATGAGTTCGGCCGACATCGGCGCGCTCATGGATCGCGCCACCGTCGCCTTGGGCGGCGCGCCCGAGTTTTCGCTGGTGCTCCTCAATGAGGCCTCAGCGTACCCGCATGGATCTCTGCAATCGCAAACCGTGCGCGAAGGCTCGATCATATTGATGGACTGCGGCTGCGCGGTGCATGGCTATCAGTCGGATATTTCACGCACCTGGGTGTTCGGCCAGCCCACCGCCCGGCAGCGCAAGATTTGGGACACAGTGAAACGCGGACAGGAAATTGCGCTGCAAACGGCCAAGATCGGGGTTCCCGCGGGCGCGATCGACGATGCCGTGCGCAGTTATTACGAACGCGAGGGGTGGGGTCCGGGTTACAAGCTGCCCGGACTCTCCCACCGCACCGGCCATGGTATCGGGCTCGACGGGCATGAGGCCGCCTACCTGGTGCACGGCGACCCAACTCCCCTGCAAGCCGGGATGTGTTTCTCCGACGAACCTGGAATCTATATCCCCGGTGAGTTCGGCGTGCGCCTGGAAGACTGTTGGGTCATGACCGCCGCAGGCCCCCGGCCCTTCACGCCCTTGGCCAGATCTCTGGAAGACCCTATTTGATCGCGCTGGCGTCCTTGCTGATCTGGTTGTATTTGATCTTTGCGCACGGGCGGTTTTGGCAATCGGCGCCGCAATTGCCGCCCGCGGCCGCGGCCGAGTGCCCCGACGTGGACATCATCGTTCCGGCGCGCGATGAGGCGGCGACCATCGCCGCGGTGATCGCTTCCTTGCTGGCCCAGGATTACGCCGGCCGCTTCAAGGTGATCCTGGTCGACGACAACTCCAGCGACGGCACCGCCGCGGCGGCCGGCGCAGCGGCATCCGTGGCGGCGCAGCCGGCGCGGCTCACGGTGATTCGATCGCAAGCCAAGCCTCCGGGTTGGTCCGGTAAATTGTGGGCATTGAGCCAGGGCGTCGCCGCGAGTTCCGCTCCCGTCATCCTGTTCACCGATGCCGACATCGAGCACGATCCCCGGCATCTGTCGTCGCTGACGGCAAAGCTGCTGCAAGGCCGGCTGGAGATGGTGAGCGAAATGGTGCGGCTGAATTGCGTGAGCCTGGCTGAACGCGCGCTGGTGCCCGCCTTCGTCTATTTTTTTCAAATGCTGTATCCCTTCAATCGGGTCAATGACCCGCGATCCCGGGTTGCCGCCGCCGCCGGCGGCACCGTGCTGATTCGCCGCGAGGTCCTGCAGCGCATCGGCGGCATCGATGCGATCAAACACGAATTGATCGACGATGTGGCGCTGGCAAAATCAGTGAAGCAGGCCGGTTCGATCTTTTTGGGCCATTCGGGCCTCGCCTCATCGATGCGCGCCTATCCCCAATTTGCCGATATCTGGCACATGATTTCGCGCACCGCCTTTACGCAATTGCGCTATTCCGCCCTGTTGTTGGCGCTCACATTGATCGGACTGTCGCTGGTCTGGCTGGCGCCCGTGTCGGCCATCCTGTTCGGCCACGGCTGGGAGACGGTCTGCGGTCTGGTCGCCTTTGGACTCGCGGCCGCAAGCTACCTGCCCACTTTGGCACGCTATCGGCAAAATCGCCTGTGGTCGCTGGCGCTGCCCTTGATTGCGCTCTTTTACATGGGCGCGACCCTGAACTCGGCGCTCGATCATTGGCGCGGACGCGGCGCGCGCTGGAAAAATCGCGCCTATGGCTCGGACTAACCGGCTCGCAGGGTTTGGCCCTTGACTGAAAATCCATCGGGCCAGAGTTCGTGCGGCTGGCAGCTGGTACGGTACTCGATGCCGCGCAAACTAAAGTTCTTGGTGATGGTGTCCTTCATCCGGTCCATGAGCTCGCAATCGCCGTCTCCCATGAAGGAGGGGCGCCGCGGCGACATGTCCAATGATGTCCAGCGCGCTTTGACGGTATCCGACCCTGCTTCATCGGCGGCCGGCGCGAGCGAGTAGAAATCCGCATCCACCCAGGCATTGCGGCTCGGGGTGTTGTCAGGGCCCGGGCAGCCCACGGCTCGGACCTTGGCATCCTGGCGCGCCCCGAGATGCAGAAGAATCCGGCGGACTTGATCTTCCAAGCCGCTGCAGGTGTAGAGGGTCGTAAAGGCCATGTAATTGAAAGTCACCTTGTGATGCTGCCAAACGCCGGCCACCACGGCATCGGCAGGCGCGGCGGCCGCCGTATCAGCGGCCGCGGCATTTTCGGACCACCCGGCCGACAGGACCCCCAACGCCGCTGCGGCGACCGCAAGGGACAGCCAGCCATGATTCGCGTCGCGCATGATGATTTTCCTCGGCGGGTTCCTACCTCATAGACTGGATATCGAGCAGCAAGTTCATCGCGCGCGGCTGGCTTCGACCACGGTCACGGCGGTCATGTTGACGATGCGCCGCACCGTGGCCGCCGGAGTCAGAATATGGGCCGGAGCGGCGCAGCCGAGCAGGATCGGACCGATGGCCACATTGTGGCCCGCCGCTGACTTGAGCAAGTTATAGGCGATGTTGGCGCTGTCCAAGTTCGGACACACCAGCAGGTTGGCGCTGCCGTGCAGAGTGCTGCCGGGCAGCACTGCCGAGCGCGCGGCCGCGTCCAAGGCACTGTCACCGTGCATTTCGCCGTCGACCTCGAGCTGCGGCATGCGTTCATGCAGCAATGCCAGTGCGGCGCGCATTTTCAGCGCCGACGGCGCATCGCTGCTGCCGAAATTCGAGTGCGACAGCAAGGCTACTTTGGGTACCAGACCGAATGCGCACAGTTGATCGGCCGCCAGCCGGGTGATTTCCGCCAGCTGCTCGGCGGTCGGGTCGAGATTGACGTGCGTGTCGACGATGAAGACCTGCCGACCCGGCAGTATCAAGCCGCTCATGGCGCCGTACACGCTAACCCCCGCGGGGCGGCCGATGACCCGGTCGATGTAGTGCAGATGGCGCAGCGTGGTGCTGATGGTGCCGCAGATCAATCCGTCCGCTTCGCCCTTCTTCAGAAGCATGGCCGCAATCAGGGTGGTGCGGCGGCGCATCTCCAGCTTGGCGTATTGCGCCGTCACGCCCTGACGCTCGGTGAGCTTGTGATAGTCCTGCCAATACTCGCGGTACCGGTCGTCGTGTTCGGGATTGACCACTGTAAAGTGCTCCCCCGCTCGGATGCGCAGGCCATAACGCTTGATGCCGCGGTCGATCACTGCCGGCCGGCCCACCAGAATCGGGGTCGCGAGCTTCTCATCGACGGCGATTTGCACGGCCCGCAGCACCCGCTCGCCCTCGCCTTCCGCATAGACGATGCGGCTGCGGTCGGCGGGCACCTGCCGCGCGGCGGCAAATATCGGCTGCATCAGCGTGCCGCTGTGGTACACGAACTGCAGCAGCCGCTGTCCATAGGCGTCGAGATCGGCGATGGGCCGCGTCGCCACCCCGGAGTCCATGGCGGCTTTCGCGACTGCCGGCGCGATCTTGACGATCAAGCGCGGGTCGAAGGGTTTGGGAATCAGGTATTCCGGTCCGAACGCCAGATCCTCGATCCCCCCGTAGGCCGCGGCCACGACGTCGCTTTGTTCCTGGCGTGCCAGTTCCGCGATGGCGTGCACGGCGGCGATCTCCATCGGCCGCGTGATGGTGGTGGCGCCGACATCCAGCGCGCCGCGGAAGATGAAGGGAAAGCACAGCACATTGTTGACCTGGTTGGGATAGTCGCTGCGGCCGGTGGCGATGACCGCATCATCGCGCACGGCGCGAACCTGTTCCGGCAGAATTTCCGGAGTCGGATTTGCCAGCGCCAGAATCAAGGGTCGCGGCGCCATGGTCTTGACCATCTCCGCCGTGAGCACGCCGCCGGCGGACAGGCCGAGAAACACATCCGCTCCCTGGATGACCTCGCTCAGGGTGCGCGCGGCGGTCGGCTGGGCGAAGCGAGCTTTTTCCGGATCCATCAATTCGCGCCGCCCCTCATAGACCACGCCGGCGAGGTCCGTGAGCCAAACGTTCTCGCGCGCCAGCCCCAATTCGAGCAACAGATCCACACAGGCGAGAGCTGCGGCGCCTGCGCCGCTCACCGCCAGCTTGATCCCGCCGATGTCCTTGCCGACGACCTGCAGGCCATTGATGCAGGCGGCGCCGACAATGATCGCCGTGCCGTGCTGGTCGTCGTGAAACACGGGGATTTTCATGCGCCGCCGCAATTCGCGTTCGACGATGAAGCATTCGGGAGCCTTGATGTCCTCGAGATTGATGGCGCCGAAGGTGGGCTCGAGCGCCGCGATCACCTCGATCAATTTCTGCGGATCGCGCTGCTCGACCTCGATGTCGAACACATCGATGCCGGCGAACTTCTTGAACAGGATGGCCTTGCCTTCCATGACGGGTTTCGCCGCCAGCGGCCCGATCGCTCCCAGGCCCAGCACCGCGGTGCCGTTGGTGATGACCCCCACCAAGTTGCCGCGGGCCGTAAAGCGGAAGACATTGAGCGGGTCCTCGACGATGGCCTCGCAGGCGGCCGCAACCCCCGGTGAGTACGCCAGCGCCAGGTCGCTCTGGTTGAGCAGTTGCTTGGTGGCGGTAATCGACAACTTCCCCGGGGTCGGAAATTCGTGATAGTCCAGGGCCGCCTTGTTGCGCGCTTCCCTGGCGTCGTCGCTCTTCGTGCTGCGCTGGTCGGTCAAAGCTGATTCCTAAGGTTGAACTGAGGGGCGGACGCAGGGTCGAGGAACCCGGTGGAACTAAGGGGCGCCTGCGCCCCGGTCATTATAAAGCGCGGCGCGGCAATTGGGTCTAAACTCCAACCGGGGTGATTCGGTGGGTTTTATTCTCAATTCGGAGGATGTGACCATGGGCACTACACTCGTCAGCGGCGATGATCAGGTTTTGCATCTCGAGGTCATGCGCGTCCCGGTTTACCGGCCCTTTTCTTGGTTGCACGCAGGCTGGCTCGACATGCGCAGGCATTGGGGCACCAGCCTCGGCTACGGCGCATTGATCGTGGCGCTCGGCTGGACATTGCTGGTGTTTTGCGGCACGCACCCCTACTTCGTCGCGGCGGCCATTTCCGGCTTCTTGCTGGTCGGCCCGCTCATGTCGGCGGGCTTCTGTGAGATGTCGCGGCGCTATTCTCTCGGACAGTCGGCGAATTTCGACGACTCCCTGGAAGGGTTTGGCAGGAACGCCCCGGCGCTGTTTGAATTCGGCGTGATTCTCGCCATCTGCGCCGCGGTGTGGTTCGGCGTGTCGGCGCTGCTTCTCGGCACCGTGTTCCACATCGTCACGCCCGATATCAGCGAGACTTTGTACCGCGGCTTCCTCGATTCGACCAACCGCTCGCAGGTCCTGGCCTACATCGTCATCGGCGGCGTGCTGGCGACGGGCGTGTTTGCGGTGTCGGTGGTGTCGATACCTCTGATCATCGACCGGCATGCCACCGCCGGACAAGCGATGCGCGCCAGCGTCAACGCGGTGTTCCGCAACATACCGGCCATGATCGTGTGGAGCGGATCCATTCTGGCGTTGACGATCATCGGCTATGCGCCGCTGCTCGGCGGCTTGCTGATCATTGCACCGCTCCTGGGGCACGCCACTTGGCACGCCTACAAGGACATGATTCACTGACGGCCCATGCAGGACCTCGCCGCTGAACTCGACACCGAAGGCTATGCAATCGTCCGCGGCTTCCTCTCGCCCACGGAAATCGCGGCCATCGGAGCCGAAACCGACCGGATGTACCAGGAAGGCCTGAAGCATCACGCCACCTACCGCGATAAGAACCTGCTGTTTGAGGTGCTCGACGATCCCCAAGCCAATCGACGCGTGGTTCTGCAGGCGCACTGGACGGCGTGGATCAGTCCCTTGATGGAGCAAATGCGCCGTAGCCTGCAATATTATTCCGTGCTGGAACCCTTCCTGGGCGCGGACATCAAGCAGATTTCACATCAAGTGCATTGGAAACCACCCGGCGCAAAATATACCTTTTACCGCTTTCATCAGGACGCCCGCTTCCGGCAGGGCAACGTGAAGGATTTCACCTATCTTCGCAGCACCGTGACCACCGGGCTCGCCATCGATCGGCAAACCGTGGAGAACGGCGCATTGCGGGTGATGCCCAGGAGCCACCGCATGGGCTACCTGGGATTGTCCGACGACGGGCCCATCATGGTGGGTCAGACCCAGGACGAGGAACTGCGGCGCGCCGGTCTCGATCCGAAGAACATCCACACCTGCGAGATGGAACCCGGCGACCTGCTGCTCTGGACGCTGTTCACCGTGCACGGTTCCGCGCCGAACGTCAGCCACTACGATCGGCGGTTCATGATCAATAGCTACGTGCGGGCAGCCGACAGCGAGCGCGGCGAATGGGCGTTTCGGGACGGAGTGTCGACTCCTCTCGGGGTTGAGCCTGCAATTTGCAAGTACGAGCAATTGCGGGAGCGGCCCGGACCGTTCTATATCCAGTCCGACTGGACTGAAGAGGCCCAATCAGCGAGCGCTCGCGGCAGCCCGCAATGATTTGGCTATCCCGGAGGCGGCAAGCAGGTAGTGAATCGCCGCCCACCCGAAGAACAACAGCGTCACCAGCAACCCCCGCCTGGTCGCGCGCGCCAGCGTCGCGCTGCAGGCTGATTTGACCTCGGCAGGCGCGGTTGCGGCGCCTGCACCGCCGGGACAGCCGGCGGCAAACGTGGTCTCGGGAGCGATGGATGAGACGCTCTGGGCGCCGCGCGAGTGAAAATCGCTTTCCGCGAAGCGGTCGATGACCCAACCGGTGAACAAGGGTCCGCCGCCGAGCGCCAGCACACTCAAGCAGATGTACAAGATGGCCGTGGCCGTGGCGCGGCGTCGCGGCGCCACCACATTTTGCACCACGCCGAAGGTCGGTCCCAGGGAGGCGTACTGGAACAAACCGGCAATCGATAACAGCCAGGCGGCCCGCACCCAGTCCGTTTGCAGCAGCGACAGCAGATACAACGGCAGCGCAACGGCGCCGCCAAGCGCCGGGACCAGCGCGTACCACCGCGGGTCGCGCCGGGCGAGAGCGTCGGCAACGAAACCGCCGGCGACGATGCCTAAACCCACCGCGACTCCGCCCGCCGCGCCGGCGATGACGCCGACGGTGGTGTAATCGAGATCAAAGGCGCGGCGCAGGTACGGAGGAACGAACGCATAGAATCCGTAGGCCGCAAATCCGCCGAGAGTGACGCCGAGCATCATGTGGCGGATGGGGCCGTCGGCAAACAGAGCCCGGCCGACGGCCCACAGCTCGCCTACTTCGCCGCGGATCGAGAACGGCGGCAGCGATGAGCCCTGTCCGCGCGGCGGCTCGCGAATGAGCATCTTGATGAGAATGGCGACTGCGATCCCGGGCAGGCCGACCGTCGCGCACGCGGCACGCCATCCCCAATGCTGCACCACATAACTGCCCCCCACGGCCGCGAGGAGATAGCCCAGCGATATCCCGCCGGTGTAGACCGACAGCGCCGATGTGCGCCGCGCGGGCTCAAAGTAATCGGAAATCAGTGAATGCGCGGGCGGCGAGCAGCCGGCCTCGGCAACCCCGACCCCCGCCCGGATCAGCAGCAACTGTGGGAACGACGCCGCCGCGCCGCAGAGTGCGCTCAATGCGGACCACACGACGAGAGCAACCGTGATGATGTTGACGCGGTTCAGGCGCTCGGCCAGGCGCGCGACCGGTATGCCGCCGAAGGCGTACAGCACGGCGAAGGCCGTGCCGCCGAGAAGCCCCAGTTGGGTGTCGGTCAATTTCAGATCCAATTTCATCGACTGGCCGATGATTGAAATGATGGTCCGATCCATGGCATTGAAGGTGTACGCCGTCATCAGCAGCGACACCACCATGCCCCTGTAGGCGGCGGAATATGGTTTCGACGGGTTCTGCAATCAGCGCGCCCGCCATTGGCTCGGGCTGCGGCCGAATACCGCGCGAAAGCTCGCATTGAAATGCGATATGTCGTTGAAACCGGCGGCCAGGGCGATCCGAGCCACTGAATTTCCCGTGGTGAGCAAATCATTGGCGGCGGCGCGCAGACGCGCGGTCCGCACATATTGGGCCGGGCTCTGCCCGGTCACCCGCTTGAAGGTCCGCAGGAAGTGGAACGGACTCAATTGCGCACGGTTGGCGAGAGCGGCGAGCGAACAGGGTTCGCTGTACGATCCTTCGAGGTGGCGGACCACGGACAGGACCCGCGATTGATTGCGCCACGACACCCGCCATGCGATGGTCCGGGATTGGTTGATCTGCAGGGCGGCCGCCGCCAGCTGGTACGCGCTCTCCTCCCGATCCGCGCTTTTGAGCGCCAACCGGCGCATGTGGCCGAACACGGCGGCTGAAAATTTTCCCGGCGGGACGGCGGCGACGCGGAAGCGCGTCTCCTGCAAGCCGCACTCCTCGGCAACCTTGCGCAGAAACTCCTCGTCAAAGGTCACGACCTGGCGCCGGTTGCCGCTGCCGTCTCGGTGAAGACAGGAGAAATACTCGCCGCGATTGCCGAATATGA
>Ga0193726_1000411_pt1 | contig 46641 bp, 51 predicted proteins | sample H2c1metaG_FD_144928 | JGI IMG/M metagenome (GOLD analysis project Ga0193726, IMG submission 144928) | Soil microbial communities from a riparian zone of the East river system, Colorado, United States - H2c1 | ecosystem: Environmental > Terrestrial > Soil > Riparian zone | place: USA: East River... | reverse complement strand
TCGGAAATTATCAAGTAGCGAGTGTGCAGTGAACAGTGGACAGCCGAAGCTGCTGCGGTTCAAGCAAAGAGCGACGGCAGGCGAAGAAAACTGATCACTGTTCACTGAACACTGATCACTGGAAGGACGCAAATGGTAGGTCAAAGGATACGAATTCGGTTGAAGGCATACGACTATCGCGTGCTGGATACCTCGACCGGCGAGATTGTGGAGACGGCCAAGCGCACCGGAGCAACGGTTGCAGGTCCGATTCCGTTGCCGACGATCAAGAACAAGTACTGCGTGCTGCGTTCGCCGCACGTGGACAAGAAGTCGCGCGAGGCGTTCGAAATTCGCACCCACAAGCGGCTGATTGACATTCTTGAGCCGACGCAACAGACGGTGGACGCGCTGATGAAGCTCGATCTCCCGGCAGGCGTGGACGTCGAGATCAAGGCGTTTGAAAAATAGGACTGGCCGTCCAGGCGGACGCGCTCTTCGAGCGCCAAGTCTGAGCAGCAGGACCTAAACCAAAAGTAGAAAGCCCGAGAAGGGCCCGGCAGTGCAGAGTCGAGTGCTTTGCATGATGAGGTGAGGAAGATATGGCAGTCACAGGGATTCTGGGAAAAAAGATCGGCATGACGCAGGTCTTCGACGAGAAGGGCGATGTGCACCCGATTACGGTGTTGCAGGCCGGCCCTTGCGTGATTACGCAGTTGAAGACGTTGGCCAGGGACGGCTATGACGCCGCGCAAATTGGCCTGGTGGAGTTCATCAAGACCAAGAACGTGACCAAGCCGCAGGCCGGACACTTCGCGAAGACCGAAGCGCCGCCGGTGAAATTGATCAAGGAAGTCGCCGTGGAAGCTTCCCCGGAAGGCGAAGTACAAACGAAGGCCGGCGACCGCGTGCTGGTGGATATCTTCACCGATGCGAAGTTTGTTGACGTGATCGGTACTTCGAAAGGCCGCGGTTTCGCTGGCGTCGTTCGCCGGCACAAGTTTGGCGGCGGACCGAAGTCGCACGGACACATGTTCCAGGTGCAGGGTTCGATCGGTGCATCGAGCTTTCCGTCGCGCGTTTTCCCAGGGCAAAGAATGCCGGGGCACATGGGCGCGGCGCAGATCACGGTTCGCAATCTTCGCATTCGCGGTATTGATCTCGAAGAGAACCTGTTGATGGTTGAAGGTGCAGTTCCGGGATCGCGTGAAGGCTATGTGCTGATTTCGAAGGCCAAGACTCCACCACGCGAGCGTCGTGGATTTGCGGGCTCGACCACGGTCGATCCGCTGAAGGCTTCGAAGAAGGCAACCGCAAAGAGGAAGTAAGCCAGCTGCGGTGGGCCGAAGGCGCCATGCGGCGCATGAGATGGAAGCTGACGGAAAGACGTCGGCGGAAGAGATTCAGAGCCGGATGTGAGTCCGGCGGAAGAAGAAGAAGACGATGGCAAACGTAGATGTTGTAAATTTGAACGGCGAAAAAGTGGGCTCGCTCGAACTGGCCGATTCGGTTTATGGCCAGGTCAACGAGGCTCTGCTGTGGGAAGCGGTGAAGCACTATCGCGCTTCGCTGCGCCAGGGCACGCACAAGACCAAGAGCCGCACTGAAGTTTCGGGTTCCGGCAAGAAGCTGTGGAAGCAGAAGGGCACTGGCCGCGCACGTATCGGCTCAGTCCGCTCGCCACTGTGGCGGCATGGTTACACCGTGCACGGACCCAAGCCGCGCAGCTATGACTATGCATTCCCCCGCAAGAAGTTGCAGGGCGCATTGCGTTCGGCGCTGGCTTCAAAGCTGGCCGACGGCAAGCTGACGGTGGTGGATACGCTGGAGTTGAAAGAAGGCAAGACCAAGCTCTATCGCCAGGCGCTGGACAAGCTTTCCGTGACACGCACGGCGTTGATTGTCGAAAACGGCAAAACGCTCTCGCAGTCGCTGATGCTCGGTGCGCGCAATCTGAAGGGCGTCGAACTGGTTCTCAACAACGAAGTGCATCCCTACGATCTGTTGCGGTATGAGCGGGCTATTTTCTCCAAGGCCGCGATCGAGCAGTTGACGGATTCTCTTGTGAAGACCGTTTCAAAGCGCAGCGCAGCGCATACGGAGGCCGCGTAATGTCGAGTCTTTATACAGTGATTCGTCGGCCCTTGATTACGGAAAAGGGTTTGAGCGTAAAGGAAACCGAGGGCACGCTGGTGTTTGACGTGGCTCCCGATGCTTCAAAGACCGAAGTGAGGCAGGCAGTGGAGGCTCTCTTCAAGGTGAAGGTGGCCGCGGTGCGGACCGCGAACGTGGTGGGCAAGGAACGCCGCCGCGGAAAGTTCGCGGGATTTCGACCGGATTGGAAGAAGGCTTACGTTCGGCTGAAGGCTGGGGAGAAGCTGCCGGAGTATGTGAGCAACCTGTAAAGGCAGTGAACAGTTGTCAGTGAACAGTGTTCAGTGGAGTTCACGATTCAAAGTTCACAGTTGCCAACAAGGAATATCGGAGCCGGTGAAGTAGAGAGGCTTCGGAGAAACGGGGAGAGCGGCGCAGAAGTCAGGCGCAGGCACTCCAGGACATAAGACGATGGCTATCAAGACATACAGACCGATAACGCCGACGTTGCGCTTTCAGACCACGCTGGTCAATGACGACCTGACGACGGACAAGCCGCACAAGCCGCTGCTGGCAGTGCGCAAGCGCACGGGCGGACGGCGCAACACGGGCGACATGACGATTCGCCACCACGGCGGCGGACACAAGCAGAAGATCCGCCTGATCGACTTCAAGCGCGATAAGTTCGGAGTGCCGGGGAAGGTTGCGACCATTGAATACGATCCAAATCGCTCGGCCCGCATTGCGCTGGTGCACTATGCCGACGGCGAGAAGCGCTACATTCTGCAGCCTGTGGGCTTGAAGGTTGGGGCAACGGTAAGTTCCGGTCCCGAGGCCGATATCCTGGTGGGCAATGCACTGCCGCTCAAGAATATTCCCGCCGGCACTACGGTGCATGCCGTTGAGTTGCGGCCGGGCAAAGGCGCGCAGATGGCGCGTTCGGCCGGTGCGCAGGCGCAGCTGGTGGCGAAGGAAGGCGACTACGCGCTTCTGAAGCTTCCTTCCGGCGAAACGCGCAAGGTGCTGGTAGAGTGCCTGGCGACGGTTGGACAGGTGGGTAATACCGATCACGAGAATGTGTCGATCGGCAAGGCGGGACGCAACCGCTGGAAGGGCATCCGCCCGACCAACCGCGGCGTCACGATGAATCCTGTGGATCACCCGCACGGCGGAGGTGAGGGCAAGACCTCGGGCGGCCGTCATCCGGTAACCCCGTGGGGCCAGCCGACGCGCGGATACAAGACACGCAACAACAAGCGGACCGATGCGTTCATCATCAGCCGCCGGGCGAAGTAGAGGAGCTGAGGGACTATGGCACGTTCGACGAAAAAGGGCCCGTTTGTGGATGCGCACCTGACGACAAAGATCGAGGTGCTCAACGTGGCCAACGATAAGAAGGTCGTGAAGACCTGGTCGCGGCGCTCGACGATCTTCCCGGAGTTTGTGGGACACACGATCGCGGTGCACAACGGCAAAAAGTTCGTTCCGGTGTACGTGACCGAGAACATGGTGGGACACAAGCTGGGTGAATTCGCTCCGACGCGCACGTTCAAGGGGCACACAGGCGGATCGAAGGCGGCGGAAGCTGTGGCGAAGCCGGCGGGACCGCGTTAGAGAAAAGCAGTGGACAGTGAGCAGTGGACAGTTCACTGAATACTGCCAGCAAAGATTTTGAGGAAGAAACCAATGGCAGTCGAGACAAAAGAATACCGGGCCGAAGCAAGGTTTCAGCGGGTGTCGCCGCAGAAGGCGCGGCTGGTGCTGGACCTGATCAAGGGCCGGGGCGTTCAGGAAGCGCTGGAGACGGCCCAGTTCACCAAGAAGCGCATTGCTCCGGTGATTCACAAGCTGCTGACCTCGGCTGTGGACAACGCGAAGTACGTGTCGGGCGAGCGGGGTGAAGATGTCGACGTCGACAACCTCTATGTGAAGTTGGCGATTGCCAACGACGGTCCGCGCATGAAGAGGATCCGTCCCGCTCCGATGGGGCGCGCATATCGCTACCAGCGCAGGCTGACGCACATCATCTTGTCCGTGGCCGAGCGCGATGGCGGAAACTCGCACCTGGTGACCAAGGCTGACGAGCCGGCAACAGCAGGCAAGTCAGGGAAGAAGACGGGCGCGAAAAAGTCAGTCCCGAAGACGGCAAAGAAATCAGCGGCGAAGAAGCCGGTTGCAGCAACGAAGAAAAAGGCCAAGAAGTAGGCCGAGAGGTTTGAGGAAAAAAGTATGGGACAGAAAGTCCACCCTTATGGATTCCGGCTGGGAGTGAACAAGCCGTGGCGTTCGCGCTGGTTCTCTGAGCGCGACTATGACAAGCTCCTGGTCGAAGACGTGAAGCTCAAGGCAGAGCTGCGCGAAAAGCTCAAGGCTGCCGGCGTGAGCTCGGTGGAAATCGAGCGTCCGGGCAACAAGCTGCGCTTTCTGATTCGCACCGCGCGTCCGGGTATCGTCATCGGCCGCAAGGGCGCGGAAATCGAGAAGCTCAAGACCGAGCTCGGCAAGCGCACCAACCGCGAAGTGTTCATCGACATCATCGAGGTGAACAAGCCGGAACTGGACGCACAGCTGGTGTCTGAGAATATCGCGCTGCAGCTCGAAAAGCGCGTGAGCTTCCGCCGCGCGATGCGCAAGAGCGTGGATTCGGCGCTGCGTTTCGGCTGCAAGGGAATCAAGGTGCGTGTCTCCGGCCGTTTGAACGGCAACGAAATCGCGCGCTCGGAGTGGTATCTGCAGGGGCGTTTGCCGCTGCACACGCTGCGCGCCGATATCGATTACGGGTTTACCGAGGCGCACACCACCTACGGCGTAATCGGCGTAAAGACGTGGATCTATCGCGGCGACATTTACGAGCAGAAGCGTCGCCAGCCCGCGCCCGCAGGTTCGGGAGTGTTTTAAGGGCAGTGGACAGTGATCAGTTAATAGTGGTCAGTGTCCGGGCGAGTTGAAGGTTTTTGGGTTCTTACGAAGGCGGTTGGAGCAGGACGAAGGAACAGTTGAGATGCAGGCTGAAGTAAATGCCAACTGTTCACTGTTCACTGTCAACTGACCACTGCACTTGAGGATTTCGTTATGTTGATGCCAAAGAAGGTGAAGTTCCGGAAGCAGCAGAAGGGCAAGCGGCGCGGTAAAGCGTGGCGTGGATCCTCCCTGTCTTTCGGTGAGTACGGTTTGAAGGTCCTGGAGTGCGGGTACATCACCGACCGGCAGATCGAAGCCAGCCGTATCGCCATGACTCGCTTCATCAAGCGCGGCGGCAAAATCTGGCTGCGGCTGTTTCCAGACAAGCCAATCACCAAGAAGCCGGCCGAAGTCCGTATGGGTTCCGGCAAGGGCGCGCTGGATCACTGGGTAGCAGTCGTTCGCCCCGGCAAGATCCTGTTCGAGATGGAAGGCGTGACGCCTGAAATCGCGCAGGAAGCAATGCGACTGGCGTCGAACAAGTTGCCGCTGCGGACCAAGTTTGTGCAGCGTCCGGGCGCCGAGCGGGTAGTAGCGGCCGAAAAGAAGTCGGCCTAGGGAAAGACGCGTCGCTGATTCCCGCGGGGATTGGCAGAGCGCCGGAGAGAAAAGATGGAACTCGCAAAGATTCGTAGTTTGAGCGACGACGAGCTGCTGCACCACGAGAAGACCTCGGGTGAACAGCTGTTCCGGCTTCGCTTCCAGGTCTCGATGGGGCAGAACGACGGAGTGAAGAAGCTTCGCCAGTTGCGCAAGGAGATCGCACAGATCAAGACCGTTTCGCGCGAGCGCGCACTGGGCATTCGCGGCGCACAGCATGAGCTGGTTTCAACCTTGCCCCATGGCGAAGAGAAGAAGACCGCGAAAACCAGCGCGAAGAAGCCGGCGAAGGCCAAGTCTGCGAAGGCCAAGTCTGGCGCAAAGAAGAAAAGCGTGACGAAGGGACCCAGGTCCACCGCTAAGAAGAGCGCCAAGAAGAGCGCAGCGGGCAGCGCAAAGAAGAAGGGAGCCGGTAAATGACGGTAGCAACAGAGAAGCAGGCGCCGGCATCCCGGCGTAACGAGAAGGTGGGCAACGTGGTTTCGACCAAGATGCAGAAGACCATTGTGGTCGAGGTCGAGATGCGCAAGGCCCATCCGAAGTACAAGCGCATTGTGAAGAGCTCGAAAAAGTTCTACGCGCACGACGAGCAGAATTCGGCGCGGCTGGGCGATGTGGTTCGGATTCGCGAGACCAGGCCGTTGAGCAAGCTGAAGCGGTGGTCGCTTGAAGAGATCGTTCGGCGTTCGTCGCTGGCGCAGATTGAAGACACGGCTGGAACAGCCGCCGCAGTAGAAGCCGCCAAGTAGGCGGACCGGTTCTTAAGGAGAAGAATCCATGGCTGTGCAAATGAGAACCATGCTCGCGGTGGCCGACAACTCCGGCGCGCGCAAGCTGCAAGTGATTCTGCCCCTGGGCGGCGGACTCGGCAAGAAAGCCGGATTGGGCGATGTGGTGACTGCCGCGGTGAAGGAAGCTTCGCCGGATGGCACGGTGAAGAAGGGCAAAGTGGTGAAGGCGGTGATTGTCCGCACCCGCAAAGAGCACCGTCGCCGTGACGGAACCTATATCCGCTTCGACGAAAATGCGGCAGTGGTGATTGACGACGCGCACGAGCCGGTGGGTACGCGCGTGTTCGGCCCCGTCGCTCGCGAACTGCGTGAGAAGAAGTTTTTGAAGATAGTGTCGCTGGCACCGGAAGTGGTTTAGGGGCAGTGAACAGTGCACAGTGAGCAGTGAACAATTTTGACGGTGGCAATGAAGCAGTCATGGCTAAGTAGGGCTGAGATTCTGCAAGTAGACCTGTCCACTGTTCACTGACCACTTGGGAGAAAACAAATGCCGAGTTTGAATATTCGTCGTAACGATGTGGTGAAGGTGCTCGCGGGTTCCGATAGCGGCAAGACCGGCCGTGTGTTGCGCGTATTCCCCGACAAGGGAACGGTGCTGGTGGAGCACGTGCGCGTAGTGAAGAAGACGGTCTCGAGCAAGCAGGGACAGCGGACCAAGGGCGGCATTGCGGAACACGAGTCCCCGATCAATGTGTCCAATGTGGCCCTGCTCTGCCCGAACTGTGAAACCGCCTCCATCGGCTACAAGGTTGAGGGCACAAGCAAGCAGCGGATTTGCAAGACGTGTGGGACCGAGTTGCCCACGAAGAAGTAAGAGGCAGTGAACAGTTGTCAGTGATCAGTGGTCAGTTTTTTCGTGCCCAAGTGCAGCATCATTTCTGATCACCGAACACTGATCACTGAAGACTGATTTTGGAAACCTTCCGCAGCGGTACACGGATCGACAAAAGCGGTCCACTCCGAAGACCGGAAGAAAGAGAGTGAAGGAATGGCAGCAAGGCTGAAAGAGAAGTACAACAAGGAAATCAAGCAGGCGCTCAAGAAGGAACTGGGCATCGAGAACATGATGGCTGTTCCGCGGCTCGAGAAGGTCGTCATTAACATGGGCCTGGGCGAAGCGACGCAGAACACCAAGCTTCTGGATCCGCTGGTGGGCGACCTGACGCAGATTACCGGACAGAAGCCGGTGATGACCAAGGCCAAGAAGTCGATTGCGGCCTTCAAGGTGCGTGCGGGCATGTCCATCGGAGCGATGGTGACGCTGCGCAACGAAAAGGCGTACGAATTTCTCGATCGCCTGATCTCGACAGCACTGCCGCGGGTTCGCGATTTTCGCGGCGTGTCGACCAAGAGTTTTGACGGGCGCGGCAATTACACGCTCGGTTTGCGCGACCAGTTGATCTTCCCTGAGATTGATTATTCGAAGGTGGAAAAGCTGAAAGGCATGAACATCACGATCGTGACCACGGCGAAGGACGACAACGCAGCGCGTGCGCTGCTGAAAGCCTTCGGCATGCCGTTCCGGCAGGGCGCGTAAGAACAGTTCGTAGTTCGCAGTTTGTAGTTCGCAGCCAGGGTGCCGGCGATTGAACAACTGAGAACTATGAACTAAGAAATGTGAACTTTTGAGGGTTTATGGCAACTACTGCAAAGAGAGTGAAGGACGCGCGGAAGCCGAAGTTCAGCTCCCGCAAACACAACCGGTGCAAGCTCTGCGGACGGCCGCGGGGATTCCTGCGGAAGTTTGGGATTTGCCGCTTGTGCTTCCGGTCGCTGGCGCTCAAGGGAGAAATCCCCGGCGTCGTCAAGTCCAGCTGGTAAGAAAAGCAGTGAACAGTGAACAGTGGTCAGTGAACAGAAAAACTGACCGGCACGAACCGAACTGATCACTGTCCACGGTGCACTGATCACTGAAGTACGCATTTCCGCTGGTTCTCCTGTTGAAGTGAGACCGGGAGCGAACGGGGAATGAAGGAGAAGGAATGAGTCTGACCGACCCAGTAGCAGATTTTCTGGCGCGGATCCGGAACGCAATCCGGGCGCGTCATCAGAAGCTGGATGTACCGGCTTCCAAGTTGAAGACCGAGATTGCCCGCATTCTCAAGGAAGAGGGCTACATTTCGAACTACAAGACACAGGAAGAGGATGGCAAGCCGATTCTCCGCGTGTACCTCAAGTACGGCGGACAGGAAGCTGCTATTCGTGACCTGGCGCGCATCTCGCGTCCCGGCTGCCGTGTTTATATCGGCCGCGATGAGATCAAGCGCGTTCAGGGTGGACTCGGCATCTCGATCATGACGACCCCCAAGGGCGTGATGACCGGCCGCCAGGCACGCCGCGAAGGCGTAGGCGGCGAACTGCTCTGCGAAGTGTGGTAAAGGCAGTGAACAGTTGTCAGTGATCAGTGGTCAGTTTGTTCGTGCTTGAACTCGCCGCTTAAGAATTGGGTAAACGTTCTGATCACTGTCCACTGAACACTGTTCACTGTTTTCCGGCTGCAGTGGAACGAATGAGAGTGGAAGCAATCACTGTTCACTGAACACTGACCACTGTTCTTCGGGACTCGCAAGCCAATGAAGGATTGATTCGATGTCGCGTATTGGGAAAAAAGTGATTCCGCTGCCCTCCGGCGTGAAGTACAAGGTTGAGGGCAACACGGTCCTCGTTGAAGGGCCCAAGGGTAATGTATCGGCGCTCGTTGCGGATGGCATTTCCCTCGAGACCAGGGACGGCGCTCTGCATGTAATCCGCGCCAGCGAGGACAAGGCTGCGGTGCATGGCTTGACGCGTGCGCTGGTGTTCAATGCGGTGCACGGTGTGACCAAGGGCTGGACCCGGGAACTGGATATCGTTGGCATCGGCTATCGCGCCGAGTTGAAGGGCAAGGGCACCGTTGTTTTCACGCTGGGTTATTCGCACCCCATCGAGGTTCCGCTGCCCACGGGCATTGAAGTCGCGATCGATCCAAAGCAGACGCACCTCACCATCTCCGGCATCGACCGGCAGAAGGTAGGCCAGGTTGCCGCCGACATGCGTTCGCTGCGCAAGCCGGATCCGTACAAGAACAAGGGCGTCCGCTACTCCGACGAGAAGTTGAAGAAGAAGGCCGGCAAGACCGGCGCGAAATAAACACTGATCAATTGTCAGTGTTCAGTGATCAGTTAGATGACCGTCGACATTAGCAAGTTCTGACCACTGACCACTGTTAACTGATCACTGCAGTTCAACCCGAACGGATCCGTAGGTCGGCTCCGCTATTAGGAAAGAGACGAAGATGATCAAGAGAAATGAAATTCGCCAGCGGATTCACTCGCGCATCCGCGCAAAGCTGGCCGGTACCGGTGAGCGGCCAAGGTTGAACGTGTATCGCTCGCTGAACCACATCTACGCGCAGGTAATTGACGACCAGAAGGGCGTGACCATTGTGTCGGCCTCTACACTGGCCACGAAATCAAAGACCGGCGGCAATGTGGCAGCGGCTAAGGAGATTGGCAAAGCGATCGCGGAGAAGGCGCAGGAAAAAGGCGTCAAGAGGGTGGTCTTCGATCGCGGAGGCTTCCTGTATCACGGCCGCATCAAGGCACTGGCCGAAGCAGCGCGCGAAGCAGGGCTTGAGTTCTAAAAGCAGTGAACAGTGAAACAGTGCACAATGCACAGTGAAAACTTCGAAATGGTGAGAGCATCCAAGTCTGACCACTGATCACTGTCCACTGTCCACTGAAAGAGACGAGAGAGCAATGATGATCTTGAATAAGAAACTCGATGCCAACCAGTACAACCTGAAGGATCAGGTGGTTTCAATTAACCGCGTGACCAAGGTGGTGAAGGGCGGCAAAAACATGTCGTTTGCCGCGCTGGTTGTGGTGGGCGACGCTGCTTCGGGCGTGGTTGGTTACGGATCGGGCAAGGCCAAGGAAGTTCCCCAGGCCATTCGCAAGGGAATCGAAGCGGCCAAGAAAAACCTGGTTCGCATCAACCTGACCGATACGACGATTCCGCACCAGGTGCTCGGCCGCTACGGTTCTGGCCATGTGCTGCTGAAGCCGGCTCCGGAAGGAACAGGCGTGATTGCCGGCGGTGCGGTGCGCGCGGTGATGACCTCGGTCGGCGTGCAGAACGTGCTCACCAAGAGCCTGGGAACGGCGAACCCGCACAACGTGATCAAGGCTACGTTCGATGCGCTGGTGCAACTGCGCGACAGGGCCGATGTGGCCACGGCGCGCGGCAAGCAGGTTGAGGAGCTTTAATCATGGCTGAGACCAAAAAGATTCGCATTGAATACTACCGCTCCAAGAACTCCACTCCCGCCAAGCACAAGGCGGTGGTGAAGGGTCTTGGCTTTACGCGGCTCAACCAGATCGTCGAGCGCGTAGACAACGAATCCATCCGCGGCATGGTGAAGACGGTGCCGCACCTGGTTCGCATTCTGGAAGACGAGAGTGAAACAGTGAAGAAGTGAAGGAGTGAAAAAGTGAAGTATCCTTCGGGCCCCTTCGCTTCTTCAATGCTTGACTGATTCATTTCTTCACTGATTTACTGGTTCACTTCTTCACTGCTTTATCAAACGCGAGTCGCTGAGGATCAACCTCATCGGCGCTATCAGCGAGGAAAATCATGGCAAAGAATCTTTCGAATTTGCGCGCGCCCAAGAATGCAAACACCGGGCCAAAGCGTGTGGGCCGGGGCATGGGATCCGGCATGGGAAAAACCTCGACCCGCGGCCATAAGGGTCAGGGTTCGCGTTCGGGCTTCAGCCTCATGCGCGGTTTTGAGGGCGGCCAGATGCCGCTGCACCGCCGGCTTCCGAAGCGCGGCTTCACCAATATCTTCCGCACCGAGTACAGCGTTGTGAATCTCGACCGGTTTGCCGAGCTCTCCGTGAAGGAAATCGGCCTCGACGACTACAAGAAGCTGGGCCTGGTCTCGAGCAAGAAGGCTCTGATCAAGGTGCTTGGCTCGGGTGATTTGAAATCGGCCATCACCATCCATGCGCACAAGTTTTCAAAGTCGGCCATCGAGAAGATCGAGAAAGCCGGCGGCAAGGCCGTTGTGGCGGGAGCGCCGGCGGCAGCGTAGGACACCCGTCCCCGGGCTAAGAATCGAGATCCGGGGCACCCAATGTGTCCGCGAACACCGCCAGGCTGACTTCAGGGCTGCCAAGATCGAAAGCTGAAGGCATCCGGCGGAATTCGGGGACATGGGGCGACCTTCGCGCTTACACTGGACTTTGGCAAGATCGAGCGGCGTCATCGCCTGAAGCGGAAAACCAAACATGCTTGAAAAGTTTCTGAATATCTTCCGGATTCCTGACCTGCGCAAGCGGGTTCTGTTCACATTGGGCATTCTCGCCGTGTACCGCCTGGGTGCGTTCATCCCCACACCCGGCGTGAACACCCACCAGCTTGAACTGATGTTCAACGCGCAAAGCGGTTCGGCGCTCGGCCTGATGGACCTGTTCGGCGGCGGCAACCTGCGCCGTATGACCATCTTTGCGCTGGGCATCATGCCCTATATCACTGCGTCGATCATCTTCCAGCTGCTGACGGTGGTGTATGAGCCGCTGGCGCGCATCCAGAAGGAAGGCGAACTCGGCCGCAGGAAAATCACGCAGTGGACGCGCTATGTGACGATTGTGCTGGCAGCACTGCAGTCCATCGGCATCGCGGCCATCCTGACCAAAGAAGGTTTGGTCCTTAATCCAGGAATCGGCTTTAGTCTCATGACGGTCCTGACGCTGACGACAGGGTCTGGCTTCATCATGTGGCTCGGCGAGCAGATTACGGATCGCGGCATCGGCAACGGCATGAGTTTGCTGATCTTCGCCGGCATCATTGCGGGTCTGCCTCGCGGTGTTGCCGAAATGGTGACCAAGGTACAGACCAGCGCCTGGGGCTCCCTTACCATTTTTGCCGTTCTGTTCATGGCCGTGGGCATGATCGCGGTCGTCGCGTTTATTGTGTATGTCGAGCGTTCCGAGCGCCGCATTCCCATCCAGAGCGCCCGGCGCATTGTCGGACGACGCATGATGGGCGGCTCCTCAAGTCACCTGCCGCTCAAAGTCAACTCCGGCGGCGTGATGCCGATTATCTTTGCCAGTTCCATACTCTCAGCGCCCCTGTTGTTCGGACAAATGGATTGGGTGCAGAACAACCGGTTCTTCCAGCCAATTCTCCAAGCGCTCGCACCAGGCTACCCCTGGTACGTTCTGCTCAATGCGCTGGCGATCGTATTTTTTGCATATTTCTACGTGTCCATCGTGATGAAGCCAGATGATATTGCTGACAATTTCCGCAAATCCGGATCGTTCATTCCCGGCATCCGACCTGGCAAGCGCACCTCTGACTTTATCAATGACATCCTCACGCGCATTACCTTGGTGGGAGCGGTGTATTTGATCGTGATCCAGATGGTGCCCACTTTCATGATTTCGGGCGTCCGTTTTGACAAGATTTGGTTAATCGGTAGGTTCTTTGAGAGTTTGCCTACCTGGGCTACGCACGGTTTGGGGGTCAATTTCTACTTTGGCGGCACCTCGCTGCTTATCGTAGTGGGTGTCGCTATGGACACTGTCAACCAGATCGAATCGCAGCTGATCATGCGCCATTATGACGGCTTTTCCCCGCGTTCCGGTCGTGTACGCGGAAGGAAAAACTGGTAATGTCGTCGTCTGCAGCAAGTATTGAAAGTGCAAGAGAAACAGTAGAAGGAGATCGAGGGTCGGCAAGAATGATCGTACCCGGACCGATTCTCCTGTTGGGTGCGCCGGGCGTGGGAAAGGGGACCCAGGCCAAGGAACTGGTGCAACATTGGGGGATACCCCAGATTTCGACCGGCGACCTGCTCCGAGCCAATGTGGCCCAGGGCACGCCTCTCGGCAAAACTGCCAAGGAAATCATGCACCGAGGAGAACTGGTTCCAGACTCCCTCGTGAATGAGATGGTGGCCGTGAGACTTCAGCAACCGGATACGGTCAAAGGCTACATTCTGGATGGGTTCCCGCGGACCTTGGCGCAGGCGCACTGGCTGGATGGCCGTCTTTCGACGCAAACAGAGGCTTTGCCGCTGGTTGCCGTCAGTATCCAAGTGGATTATAATCTGTTATTGCGCCGCATTACGGGGCGCAGGAACTGCCCGGTCTGCCAGACCATCTACAACATCTATACGAAACCGCCTCAAAGGGCTGGTTTTTGTGATGTTGAAGGGGCTGCACTGATCCAGCGAGCCGATGACACGGAGAAGGCTTTTGCGGAGCGCATGCGCGCCTACGCTGCCCAAACCGCGCCTGTGATTGAGCACTACCGGGAGCAGGGTAGATTTGTAGAAGTGCCTGGAGATGGGCCAATTGCCGCGATTGCGGCTGGAATTGTAGCTGCCGTTGAGCGGCTGCGCCAATAGCGCAGTGCGCGAACGGGGTTTTGTGCGTGCATTGAACCTGAAAGGGTAAACGAAGTGGCGGTCGTATTGAAGTCGTCTTTGGAGATAGAAAAAATGCGCCGAGCGGGCAAGGTTGTTCGCGAAGTGCTGGAGTTGGTGCGCAGCCAGGTCAAGCCAGGCGCCACTACTCTGGATCTCGAAAAGGTGGCGGAGGCGCGCATCACTGAATTGGGAGCCAAGCCGGCCTTCAAGGGATACCACGGGTTTCCCTGCGTGCTCTGCACCTCCATCAACAATGAAGTTGTGCACGGTATTCCTTCGAAGAAGCGGGTCCTGAAAGAAGGGGACATTGTTTCGGTGGATTGCGGGGCGATCGTGGATGGCTACTATGGGGATGCCGCGATCACCGTGCCCGTGGGCGAGAAGATTGCGCCCGATACGGCGCGGCTGCTTGAGGTGACAGAGAAGTCACTGCATGCGGGTATCTCGGTAGTGAAGCCGGGAGCGACGCTGGGTGACATCGGCAGCGCGGTACAAAAGGTGGTCGAGGCCGAGGGATTTTCGGTAGTGCGCGATTTTGTGGGCCACGGAATTGGCAGCCATATGCACGAAGATCCGCAGGTGCCGAACTTCGGCGAAGCGGGTTCAGGCATGCGGTTGCGTGCAGGAATGGTAATCGCGATTGAACCCATGGTGAATGCAGGCAAACCGGATGTGCGCGTGTTGCGCGATGGCTGGACGGCTGTGACGGGCGATGGAAGCATGAGTGCTCATTTTGAGCACACGGTGGCGGTTACCGACACCGGGGCAAAGGTTCTGACCGAATAGCGGCAAGGATTCGGTCCAAAACACAAGGGCGCTTCAAGCGCCCAGAAGTGGATACAGTTTGTCGAAGGAAGATGCGATTGAGGTCATGGCAACGGTCACAGAGACGTTGCCCAACGCCATGTTCAAGGTGAAGCTCGAGACGAACCACGAAGTGTTGGCTCATGTCTCGGGAAGAATGCGCAAGAACTTCATCCGCATTTTGCCGGGTGACCGCGTAGCCGTAGAACTGAGTCCGTACGACCTGAACCGCGGGCGAATTGTGTACCGCTATAAGTGAACAGTGGACGTGATCAGTGCCCAGTTGGACAGTTTTGAAAGGGCACGGCTTTAGCCGTGCCGATAGGCCCCGCGAACAAGGCGGGCTTTGTTGGACGAGGTTAAGATCTACAGACCGCGTTGTCGGCAGATGCGCGGAGAAGGGCAGTAAACAATGAAGGTCCGTGCATCCGTAAAGAAGATTTGCGTGAAGTGCAAGGTCATCAACCGCCGTGGGGTGGTTCGCGTGATCTGCGAAAACGCAAAGCACAAGCAGCGCCAGGGCTAAGCGAGCCTGGCAAGAGGGCGGAACTCCAAAAAGTGAACAGTGCACAGTGAACAGTTGAAGCGGTTGAATCGGAAAGAACACAACTGATCACTGTCTGCTGATTACTGACCACTGTTCAGGGGCTAGTTAGCTTGAGTCAAGGCTTGCGATGAACCCCGGAGTAAACCGCAATAACCAGTGCGAGCCGGTTGAGGCCGGAGGCACAAAACAGCAGCAGCAAAGGATTCAGAATGGCACGTATTGCTGGCGTCGATCTGCCCCGCAACAAGCAGGCTCGGATCGCGCTCACGTACATCTACGGCATCGGCAATCCCCGGTCGCTGAAGATCCTGGAAAAGGCGAAAGTTGACGGCCACAAGAAAGTCCAGGACCTCGGCGAAGAAGAGGTAAACCGCATCCGCCAGGTGATTGAGGACGAGGGTGAAGTCGAGGGCGATCTCCGCAAAGACACCCAGATGCACATCAAGCGCCTCATCGATATTCAGAGCTACCGCGGCAACCGGCATCGCCGGTCGCTCCCGGTACGTGGACAACGCACCCACACCAATGCACGCACCCGCAAGGGACCGCGTAAGGGCACTGTGGCGGGCAAGAAGAAAGCGACGGCGAAGACCTAATGGCGAAACCAGAACAGAAGGCCGCAGCCGGCAAAGCTGGCAAAAACAAGAAATTCAAAAAGCGCGAGCGCAAGAATGTGCCGTTTGGTATTTGCCACATTCAAGCCTCGTTCAACAACACCATCGTGACCATCACCGACCCGGTGGGCAATACGCTCAGCTGGAAGAGTTCGGGTTCGCTCGGCTTCCGCGGTTCGCGCAAGGGTACGCCGTTCGCGGCGCAGCAGGCTGCGTCGAATGCGGCGTCGATGGCGCGCGATCACGGTTTGCGGGCAGTCGACGTACGCGTTGCCGGTCCCGGATCGGGTCGCGAGTCGGCTATCCGTGCGCTGGCAGCAGCGGGCATCGATGTTCGCTCAATCCGCGACGTCACGCCGGTTCCGCACAATGGTTGCCGTCCGCCAAAGCGGCGGAGAGTCTAAAGACAGTTGTCAGTGGTAAGTGAACAATGATCAGTTGTTCGTGCAGAAGTTCGCAGTATTAAGTGTTCCGTTGACCAGACAACTTGCAGTGGCAGGGTAGGAATCAGTTGATGCTGTAGATTACGGCACGCCAAAAACTGTTCACTGCTCACTGTCCACTGTTCACTGAAACACCGGGCCGGGAGGAAGTCTCCTCCGGAGATGTAAACCGGCCGACATCCGAAGTCAGGAGAAGAAATGGCTCGTTATACCGGAGCAGTCTGCCGCCTTTGCCGTCGCGAAGGCACCAAGCTCTTCTTGAAGGGCACCAAATGTTTATCGGACCGTTGCCCGATTGAGAAGCGCAACTTTCCTCCCGGACAACATGGCAAGGACCGCAAGGCCAAGATTGTAGGCTACGGCCTCCAACTGCACGAAAAGCAGAAGGCCAAGCGCATGTACTTCACCCTCGAAGGCCAGTTCCGCGCTTATTACGAGAAGGCCAACCGCGCACCGGGCGTTACCGGCGAACTGCTGATTCAGCAGCTCGAGCGGCGCCTTGACAACGTGGCTTTCCGTCTCGGCTTTGCCATTTCGCGCCGCCAGGCTCGCCAGGTTGTTCGTCACGGCCACGTTTCCGTCAACGGCCGCAAGGTGAACATTCCTTCGTTCCAGGTGAACGTGGGCGACGAGATCGCAATCCGCGAAGCAGCGAAGAAGCTGATCATCATCGAGCAGGGCACGCAGTACGCTGCGCAAAACCCCGTGCCGGTATGGCTCGAAGCAAATTTCGAAAACATGTCTGGGCGCATTCTCAGCCTGCCCAAACGCAAGGATGTCAATCTCCCGATCAACGAACAACTGATCGTCGAGTTGTACAGCAAGTAGAACCACAGTGAGCAGTGAACAGTGCACAGTGATCAAAAACGCTCCGGCGCCAAGGTCAACTGTCCACTGTTCACTGTCCACTGATCACTCACATAAGGAGAACTTGCGCGGCCGCCGCAAAATGCATCGCGACGTACATGCCACGCGGGAAAAGAGATCAACATATGCTTTGGAGAGGATTCCAAAAACCGAAGCGCCTCGCAGTTGATGCCGAGACGCTCAGCGAAACATTTGGCAAGTTCAGCGCCCAGCCCTTTGAGCGCGGATTTGGCACAACCATCGGCAACGCCCTGCGCCGCACGCTGCTCAGCTCCATCGAGGGCGCCGCAGTTACAGCGGTTCGCATCGAGGGCGTATTGCACGAGTTCCAGTCGATCGCGGGCGTTGTAGAAGATGCGACCGACATCATCCTGAATCTCAAGCAGATTCCATTCAAGCTTGTGGGCGACGGTCCCAAGGCGCTGTACCTGCGCGTCGACCAGCCCGGTGTGATCACCAGCGGCATGATCGAGGCCGATGGTGAAGTGGAGATTCTGGACAAGAACGTATACATCGCCACCGTCTCCGAGGGCGGCCGGCTTGAGATGGAAATGCGCCTGAAGCGCGGCCGTGGATACATCTCCGCCGACAAGAACTTCGACGCCGATCTCGGACTGGGCTTCATCCCCGTGGATTCGGTCCACTCGCCCGTGCGCCGCGTGAACTACGTGGTCGAAGCTGCTCGTCTGGGGCAGATCACCGACTACGACAAGCTCACCCTCGAAGTGTGGACGAACGGCGCGGTTCTGCCCGCCGATGCTGTGGGTCTCGCTGCGAAGCTGCTCAAGGACCACATGAACATCTTCATCAACTTCGAAGAAGAAATCGAAGCTGAGTCGCGCAGCGAAGAAGGCCGCGTGATGCTGCGCAACGACAACCTGAACCGCTCGGTCGAAGAGCTGGAACTGTCGGTCCGCAGCTACAACTGCCTCAAGAACGCAAACATTCAGACCATCGGCGAACTGGTGCAGAAGACTGAAGCCGAGATGCTGAAGACGAAGAATTTCGGCCGCAAGAGTCTGAACGAGATCAAGGAAATTCTCGCGCAGATGGGCCTCTCGCTGGGTATGAAGATCGACGAGAGCGGCAATGCCGTTCCCGGACCGACCAGCATTCCTCCGGCGACAGCACTGGCTGCGAACTACAGCCACTTCGACGACGAGGACGAGCCGCTGGATTCGGTAGATCTCCAGCTGCCCACCGAGACCGAGAACTTTTAAAGGCAGTCAACAGTGATCAGTGGACAGTGATCTGTTCTGTCCACTTTTCACTGTGCACTGTCTACTGACTTCGAAAGAGAGTTTCACCATGCGCCATCGCAATGCAGGATTCAAACTCGGACGCAACACCAGCCATCGCCGCGCGCTGCTGCGCAACCTGGTCACGTCCGTCATCGTGGAAGACCGCGTGGAGACCACCGTGGCCAAGGCCAAGGCTGTGCGTCCGCACGTGGAAAAGATGATCACGCTGGGCAAGAAAGGCGACGTGCACTCACGGCGCATGGCGCTCAGCTTTCTCATGACCGACAAGGCGGTCGAGCGCCTGTTTGACACCGTGGCCCCGCGCTACGGCGATCGCCAGGGCGGCTACCTGCGTATTGTCCGCACCGGTTTCCAGAAGGGCGACGGCGCCGAAAAGGCGTTCATCGAATTGCTGGGCGCCGAAAAGCAGCTCGACGAGAAGCGCCAGAAGCGCGACGAAGTCAAGGCCAAGAAGCGCGCCGAACTCGAGAAGCAGCTCGAAGAAAGCAAGAAGGACGAAGAAAAGGGCGGCGAAGAGGCCGCGTAGCTTCTATCGCTCCTCACTCTTCTCTTCCAATTAGATCGACGGCGCATCGCCCACTCCGGGTGATGCGCCGTCCTTTTTTCTGCGAGAATATCATCTTCGGAGTTTCTAGCTGACAAGGAGTTGGATGAATGCCCGCGCGAATCGTACCCATGATTCACGTCTCCAATGTGGCTGCCACGGCGGACTGGTACGCCTCAATCGGATTCGAGATACGAGGCACGAACCGTGAGTGCGAGCATGGCGAGATCGATTGGGCATTGTTGCGTCTGGGAGAGAGCGAAATTATGCTCAGCGCTGGCGGCCGCACAAGCTCAGATCCGCGCCGCGAATTCGATCTCTACACGCATGTTGATGATGTGGACGCATTGCGCAGCCGCCTCGACGGCAAAGCCGAGATCGTTGAAGACCTGCACGACACATTCAGCGGCATGCGCGAATTCATCATCCGCGATTGCAACGGCTTCTGGATTACATTCGGCCAGCCGATTTCGCAATGAGTTCAACCCGCTGGCGTCGAAGGTACGCCAGTTATCCTTCGACTATTTCCTTGATCCGCTTGCTCAGGCTCATCGCGTCGAATGGCGCGCGAACTTTGACATCATCGTCGAAGTAAACGAAGACATCGCGCGCCGCCCGCTTGGGGCCGGGCTCGGGATGGATTGTGGTACCGTCGGTCACTTCTTCTCCGCGCGACCAGGCGATGACTCGGCGAGCCCATGTATCAATCGCATCCGGGGTATAACCGTTGGGGTAGACCTTTTCGCTGCCGTGAAGCCTGCAATAGACAATGTCCGCCGTGACGTCCAACATGCATGGCCACTTGACTGAGTCGGCGACGACAAGAGCGATGTTGTTTTCACGAAGCAGCGCAACGTATTCGGGAACCGCGAAGCTTTTGTGGCGGGTTTCAACGGCGTGATGAAGCGGCAGGTCTTCTTCAACTTCGAGCCATGAACGGCTTGCCATCCATTCATCGCGTTGCCGCGCGTAGGCCGCCGCCTGTTTTTGTGTTCGCGGCAGAAGCTTGAAGAAAGTCTCGAATCGCGGCAAGTCCATCGAGAAATTTGGCGGGAATTGCCAGAGAATCGGCCCGAGTTTCTTGCCGAGCCGCAGCAACCCTTGCGCAAGGAAGTTAGCCAGCGCCGTCTCGACATTCTCAATCTTGCGAATGTGTGTGATGAATTGCGAGCCCTTGATTGCGAAGACAAAGTCGTCGGGCGTGTCTTTGCTCCACTGCTGAAAACTCTGCGGCCGCTGCGTCGAGTAGAAGGTCCCATTCAGCTCGATGGAATTGAGCTGCCGCGAGGCGTACTCAAGTTCGCGCTTCTGCGCAAGGTCCTCCGGATAGAAGGTCCCTCGCCATTCGTCGTAGCGCCATCCGGCGATACCGATGCGAATTTTTCCCTGTTGGCTCATCTGATCTTTGACGCGCGAGATTGAACTGGCGACAACCGCAATTTAACACGCGCAGTCCATCAGGCGGCGAGAATGTTGCGACGGATGAGATCAAGCCGCTTTTGCGATCCGTTTAGGCCATCGCAGGCGAATGCAGAGATACGCGATCGAAAGCAGCACTATGGCGCCGGAGCAATCGAGCAGCACGTCCGATGGCACGCCAGTGCGGTTGGGCAGGAAGGATTGGTGGAACTCGTCGGAGCCGGCGACCAGGGCTGTGCCGAGGAGCGCGAGCGTGGCATCGAACAGGAAGCCGGAGCGCGGCAGGCTCATCCACCAGGCGCGCAGCCACAGCACACCCATGGTTCCGTAGCCGACAAAGTGGCCGGTTTTCCGAATGAGGTGATGAAAAAACTGCCAGCGTTCGTTGGTGACCGGCCCGAAAAGGTGTTCCCAAACCCAGCGCAGTGGTCCGCTGGTATGATCGGCGCCGAAGTACGCCGTCGACTCCATCGCGATCACGCAAATCGCAAGAAATACCGGCAGCCAGGCGCGAATCCAGAAGAGTGTCGATCGCCGATCAGTTGTACTAGATGTTTTATTCAACGTGGTAATTCGGCGCCTCGCGGGTGATGATCACGTCGTGCACATGGCTTTCGCGAAGGCCTGCATTGGATATGCGCACAAACTGCGCCTTCTCTTGCAATTCCGCAATGCTGCCGCAGCCCAGGTAGCCCATGCCGGAACGAAGTCCGCCGACAAGCTGGTACACCATGGCTTCAAGCGGCCCGCGATACGGCACTCTGCCTTCAATGCCCTCAGGAACGAACTTCGCGAGGCGATTTTGTCCGTTGCGTTCGCGCTGGACCACGCCCTCGGTGTCAATTTCCCTGGCAAGATCTTCGGCGCTCTGAAAATAGCGCTCGCCTGAGCCCTGGCTCATGGCAGTCAATGAGCCCATGCCGCGATAGCTCTTGAAGCTGCGGCCCTGGTAGAGGATGGTCTCGCCCGGGCTCTCGTCAACGCCGGCAAAGAGCGATCCAATCATCACAGAGTTGGCGCCTGCGGCAATTGCTTTGGTGACCTCGCCGGAGTACTTGATCCCGCCGTCTGCAATGACAGGGATACCGCGTTCGCGTGCGGCCCGCGCGGCCTCGGCAATTGCGGTAATCTGCGGCATCCCCGCGCCTGTGACCATGCGCGTGGTGCAGATGGAACCGGGTCCGATGCCTACCTTCACGGCATCCGCCCCCGCATCGATCAAGGCCAGCGCGCCTTCATAGGTGGCGACATTGCCGGCGAGAAGTCCCACACCGGGGAAGCGCTTCTTCACTTCGCGTACGGCTTCGAGCACGCGCGAAGAATGGCCGTGCGCCGAATCGATAGCCAGTACGTCAACGCGGGCGTTTACCAATTCTTCAGCGCGTTCGAGAAAATCGCCGGTCGCGCCGATAGCACCGCCTACGCGCAAGCGGCCCTTTTCGTCCTTGCTGGCGTTGGGGTATTTCAATTTCTTCTGGATGTCTTTTACGGTGATCAGTCCCTTGAGGTTGTACTGATCGTCCACCACGAGAAGCTTCTCCACGCGGTGCTTATGCAGAATCAGTTCCGCCTCTTCAAGCGTAGTGCCGACAGCGACCGTGATCAGGTGCTCTTTTGTCATCACATCGCCCACCGGCACATCGGTGCGCGTCTCAAAGCGAAGGTCGCGGTTGGTTAGAATGCCGACCAGCTTCGTGCCCTTGGTGACCGGCACGCCGGAGATCTTGTAGCGCCGCATCACTTCAAGGGCGTCGGCGATCTGCTGATCGGGCCCGATGGTCACGGGATCGACGATCATGCCGCTTTCAGAGCGCTTCACCTTGTCGATCTCGCCCGCCTGCGCTTCAATGTTGAGATTGCGATGAACGATGCCAATGCCGCCCTGCTGCGCCATCGCGATGGCCATGCGCGATTCGGTCACCGTGTCCATGGCCGACGAGAGCAGTGGGGTGTTCAGCGTGATGTCGCGCGTGAGCTGGGTCTGCGTGCTTACCTGCGCGGGGACAACCTCGCTGTACGCAGGTATCAGCAGGACATCATCAAAGGTGAGGGCTTCCGGCAGGGTTTTGGATAGCATAATGCTCTGATGCGCCTGGAGGCTCTGGGATTCCGGTCGCGAAACCTTTACCAGGACTGCAGGCGCTTATCGCTATTGTATCGGAGTGCGCTTGGGTGCCCTCTGCAGAAGCGGGCTGCATTGGAGGAGGCTAAGCGGGGCGCTTCATCACAACCTTTACCAGATCGCCCAACTGCCGCGCGGAGAACTGGTTGCCGTCGATGTTGGCTGCAAGGCGGCCCTGCCGGTCGATGATGACAGTGTGCAGAGTGTGCGTGAGCAAACCTTCGGTGTTCCAGAAGTCCATTCCGAACATGCCGGCCACCTGGTGGACCTGCGACACCGTACCCGTGAGGAAGTGCCAGCTCTTCGCATTTGCCCCAAAGCTCTGCGCGTAGCGTGCCAGCGTCGGCCCCTGGTCGTATTCCGGATCGATGGCGATGGTGAGCAGGACGAGATCGCTGCCGGCGCGATCGTGAAATTGTCTTTCCACCTCGGCGAGATTGCGCGAAAGGCGAAAGCAATAGTTGGGATTCGGGCAGCGCGAATAGCCAAAGGTGAGGGCGACGACCTTACCGCGGAATTGTGAGAGGCTCACGTTATGGCCTGCCTGATCGGTCAGCGTGAAGTTGGGTACAGCTTCGCCGATCATCACGGGAGGTTTCGTGGAAGACGGATTAACGGCTGAATTCAATGCGCTGAGTGAACCGGCCGCCGCGGGTTCGGGCTCGAAGTTGGCAATGGGCTGGATGTCTTTCGCCGATGGATTCGAACCGTGTTCCACCATCGTGAAGCGAATAACCGATCCAGGTTTCAGCGCGTTGAGTTGGGTGGCATCGGGAACGTCGAAGGGCATATCCATGGCTTCCATGTAACCGGGAACCGAATCGCACGACACAACCAGTCTGTGATGGGCGCGATCGACTTCGAGCACGAGTCCCCGGGCCGCGTGCTCCTGTGCAAGCGCAAGTGTTGCACCCAGCAGGAAAAGTGCGGCGATGGTCGGGGTGTTTCTCATGGGATCAATCAGCGGGAATTGCACGATCCGCAACATGATTTTCGCCCATGCGGACGGGTTTGCGAATGAGCTTTGTGATGCTGGAGTCAAATTCCTTGATCTGGATGAATGTGTTTTTGTCGACTTGTGCGAAATGCTGGTGCGTCCCGCTGGCCGGCCAGAAGACGTCGAGGCTCACGATCTTCGCATCCGGTCCGAGGCCGATGTGCTGTTCCGTCGGATTGCCGCCGAACGAACTTGTCTCTCCAACAGTTCGCCAGATGGAGCGCGGAGCGCTGGCTGCATTTTGCACGGTCACCTGAATTTTCGCGCCAATCGCGATGCGATTGGATTTGATGCCGACGAGATGTACGTTGGTCCAGTCGTTGCGATTGCCGGGATTCTGAAAGAGGCGCAGAACATGCTTTTCGGCGGGAATGGCGCCGCCGTTTTCGCTGATGATGTCTAGCAGCCCGTCGTGCCGCAGATCAGCGAAGGCGATACCATGTCCCTTGTGCAACTCGCCTGTACCCGAGGATGCGGTGATGTCTACGAACCGCTTGCCATTCTCGTTCCTAAGCAGTTCATGTGGCGTCAGCGAACCCAGTGACGGATTGCCCATGCCCAGGTAGATGTCGAGAAAGCCATCGTTGTCTACGTCGCCGAAGTTCGTGCCCATAGGCATGAAGACGCGATCCAGGCCGACCTGTGAAGTCACATCTTCAAACGTGCCATTGTGCATGTTCCGGTAGAGCTTCATCGTCTCTGACCGCGCGGGCTGATGCAGGTAGCTGCGCATCTCGTCGTCGACGGACCATGGGTAGTCCGTAACCAGAAGATCGGGCCAGCCGTCGTTATCGTAGTCGAAGAACCACGACGAGAAGCTGAAGAGCGGTTCGCGCACGCCGGCCTGCGCTGCGATCTCGGTAAAGGTGCGATCGCCGTTGTTGCGATAGAGAAAATTTGCGCCATTGAAGTTTGAAACGTAGAAGTCGATGAAGCCATCGTTGTCGTAGTCGGCAGCGGCGACGGCCTTGCTGTATGCACTACGATCGACGCCTGCCGCATGTGAGATGTCTTCGAAGGTGCCATCTCCGCGATTGCGAAAGAGCTGTGCCGGGGTGTTTTCGTTGGCGATGAAGAGGTCAAGGTTCCCATCGTTGTCAATGTCGGCCCATACGGCGGATTGTGTCTGGGTAACAGTCCTGCCGAGACCGCTTGCGTCGGTGACATCGGTAAACGTCCCATTGCAGTTGTTGCGCAGCAGGGACTTTCGCATGCCGAACTCCCAGCCGCCGCGCAGCACCAGCAGGTCGATGCAGCCATCGTTGTTGTAGTCGGCCGCGACGATGTTCAGGCCGCCCAGTTGATCTGAGAGTCCTGCCTGCGCGCTGCGATCGGAAAATGTTCCGTCGCCGTTGTTGTGGAAGTAGCGCATCGGTTCGCACACATCCTGACTGGTGATTACGACGTCGAGGAGTCCATTGTTCTCAAAGTCGTCGACCACCAGACCTCCGGCGGCGAAAAACGCGTCGAGGCCGGTTGCGTGCGCGATATCTTTGAATCTGCCGATGTCCTGTCCGGATGCGAACGCGGCAGGCGGAATGAGAAGGGCAGGCGGGACGCCATCTGGATACTTTCCCAGCGTGAAGTACGCGAGATTCAGCAGCCACTTCGCCTGGTCATTGTCCGGTTTGGTTGCAAGATACTTGCTCAGATATTCGACTGCATGCTGCGATCCTTCCGGCTTGTCGAAATGTGCGCCGGGATGCAGCGGCGGAAAGATGTCGAGATCCCCCTTGCCGTGGAACGCACCATTTTCCATCTCCGCCTGCTGCAGCCATGCATCGCCAAGGGTTTCTTCGAGAATCGGAACACCATCCGGGAAGCCCGCCTGCGCGACGGTGAGTGCCGCCTCGAATTGCTGGATGGCCTGCGGCATCTCGCCCATGTAGGTGTAGAGCTGGCCGAGGGCGATCTGCGCGCGGAGCAAATCGAGTCGCGTGTTGCCGCTATCCGGCTTCGTCGCTGCCGCCACACGTGCCTGCAGGCCGGCCACGCCTGCGGCATACGATCCTTTGCGGATTTCGCAGATCTCGCTGAGGTCGCGACTCCAGTTTTCGGGCTTTTGCGCGGCGCGGAAGAGTGCGTCGGCTTGAGAGATTCCAGAGAGATCGAGGCCCGCGGGAACACTGCCGATTTCATGGAGGGAGTCAGCAAGCCTGCGTTCGACCGCCAGCCATGCCGGCTCGGAAGCAAACACTGTGAGAATCGCGAACCCTGTTGAAGTAGAAACGATCGAGGAAAATTGGCCGGCCTTGACGCCGTTCAACGCGTCCCGCAACTCGGATCGCAACTGGTCCGGGCGCAGACGGCCAAGGTAGCCGCCTCGGGCAGCGCTTGGATCGATCGAGTATTCACGCGCAAGTACACCGAAGTCCCAGCCGGCGTTCAGCTTTTTGAGAACACTGTCGGCTTGCTCGGCCGTGCGCGTGACGATGATGCCGAGATGGAGTTCGCCGGAGGTTTCAGTCTGTTGCCCGACCGCAGGGATGGGAATGGACGTGAGCAGCAACGCGAGAATCACCGCGCAGGCAAGAACATTGCACAGCTGTAACGCTCGATAATCGCTCGACATTCGACCTCGGCTCCAGCCTTCCACGAAAAGGGGAATCAGCAAGGCTTGCTAAAGAGTACGAAACGAAAGTCCGGATGGTTGCGCCTGAAGCACCTGCCTACACACCCACCGGAAAGGGCTTCGGGCTCGACTCATCGGTGTTCGCTTCGGTGCCGCTGCGCCAGTGCTCGAACCGGCCCTGCAGCAGGCTCATCAGCCCGGTATACCAATAGCCGATAACGAACAAAATGAGAAACGGTGCGGTGAAGTAATTGTGATTCGAGAAAGTGTAGATGATTGCCAGCAGGAAATAGCAGCCGATGATCAGCTCGATCCACGGGGCCAGCTTCAGCCGCTTGCGATACTTGGCTGCCTGCGACTTCTCTCCCTTTTGCGCCACGCGATATTTGGGCGTGCGGACAAAGGCGCTCTTGATGCCGAGCAGGGCTTCCATCACTGCCTTGGAATTCGTGACGGTGAGGCCGATGCCCAGGGCCATCAGGAACGGAAGGTAGAAAAACGTCTTCATCCATGTCTTCGGATAAAGCTCGCGTTGGCTGGCAAGATAAAAGACGGCGATCGACGCCGATGACGCTGTAAACAGCGGGAAGTCGATCAGCAGCATCTGGAACCAGCCCTGGTAGAAGCGGCAGATCATCGCCGGGATCAGCAGCGCCGTCATCACGATCATCAGGGGATAGCTCAGGTTGGCCGTCAGGTGATACACGGCCTCGATCTTGATACGCCTGGGCACATTCGACTTGAAGATCTTCGGCAGCATCTTGATCGACGTCTGGATCAGACCCTTGGCCCAGCGGGCCTGCTGCGTCTTGAATGCGGTCATCTCAATGGGCAACTCGGAGGGGCACTCCACTTCCGGCAGATACTTGAAGCGCCATCCCGCGATCTGCGAGCGATAGCTGAGATCGGTATCTTCGGTGAGCGTATCGTGCTGCCAGCCGCCGCCATCGGAAATGGCTTTCCTGCGCCACATGCCTGCCGTGCCGTTGAAGTTGAAGAAGTCCCCTGAGCGTACACGCGCGCCGTGCTCGAGCACGAAGTGTCCGTCAAGCAGGATGGCTTCGATGCGCGTCAGCAGGCTGTAATCGCGGTTGAGATGGGTCCAGCGCGTCTGCACCATCCCGACATCGGGTTCGGCGAAGTGGTGGATCACCTTCATCAGCCAATCGGGTGGCGGCACAAAATCGGCGTCGAAGATTGCGACATATTCTCCACTGGCCACCTTCAGGCCGGCATCGAGCGCTCCGGCCTTGAAGCCATGCCGGTTGGTGCGGTGAATATAGACAATCGGGTGGCCGAGCGCGGCGTAGCGCGCCACGATGCCCGAGGCGACTTCGGTTGTTTCATCGGTCGAATCGTCAAGGACCTGGATCTCCAGCTTGTCCTTCGGATAATCGATACCGCAGACGGCTTCTACCAGCCGGTCGATTACGAACTGCTCGTTGAAGATAGGCAGCTGGATCGTAACCCGTGGCAGTTCGTCGAAGTGGTTGAGCGGGTTGGGATTGTAGTTTTTGCGGTGCTTGAAGTAGAGATAGCAGAGCGTGTAGCGGTGAACGCCGTATATCGCCAGCACAATCATGACCGCGAAGTACGGGAGCAGCAGCGCAAGGTCGAACAGGTTCCAGTGGTAGAGCCCACGGAAGGTCTGGTCCGCGTACTGCATCTTCAGGTAGTGCTTAAACCCAGTGTTCTGTTGCACAGCAGCCAGCAAGGCACCCGTGTGCGCAGGGAGCCCGGCGACCAGGCTGGCGATCAATTTGATGTCGGCGAGCAGTGCAGATCCTCCACGAACGGGATAAGTGCATTGTATGCGATTGCCTTGCATGGAGGTTGCGTCAACGGACAGGCCCGATCCCGATTCCGAGCCCATGAGATTCTCACTCGCGCTGAGCGCCTTTTGCATCACAAAACCGTTTCATTCAAGTAACCCGAATGCACAATTTAACCGCTTGCCGATTGCCGAGTTTTCCGGATTAGCGTAATGTTTCCATACAGTTGGAGAGATCATAATGTCTACGACAGCTATTTCTCCCATCGTTGCCGCCAAGGGCGGAAGCTTTCTTATCGAGACCCGCACGCCTTCAGAAGTCTTTACCCCTGAGGATCTGAACGAGGAGCAGCGGCAGATGGCCGCTACGGTGGCTCAGTTTGCTCGCGACGAGGTTCTGCCGGCCACCGCCGACATCGACGCCAAGAAACCCGGCGTTCTGCCGGGGCTGCTGCGCAAGGCTGCGGAGCTGGGCTTTACGTCGGTCGATATTCCCGAGGAGTACGGCGGCCTCGGGATGGACAAAACTACCTCCGCCATCATCGCGGATCATCTCTCGATCCAGGCAAGCTTTTCGACCGCATTCGGAGCGCACACCGGCATCGCCACGCTGCCGCTGGTCTGGTACGGCACTGAAGAGCAGAAGAAACGCTACCTGCCGAGGCTCGCAACCGCCGAGTGGATCGGAGCCTATGGCTTGTCTGAGGCCACCTCCGGCTCGGATGCCATGAACGTGCGGGCCCGTGCGACCCTCTCGCCCGACGGAAGCACGTACACGCTCAACGGCGAGAAGATGTGGATTACGAACTGCGCGATCGCCGGACTGTACACCATTTTTGCCAAGATCGACGGCGAGAAGTTCTCAGCGTTCCTGATCGAGCGCGACACTCCCGGACTGACCGTCGGAGCCGAGGAGCACAAGCTGGGGATACGCGGCTCGTCCACCTGCCCGCTGGTCTTGCAGGATTGCAAAATACCGGTAGCAAACCTGCTCGGAGAGCCAGGGAAGGGCCACCATATTGCGTTTAACGTGCTCAACATGGGTCGCTTCAAGCTGGGTGTTGCCTGTGTCGGCGGGGCGCGTCACGCTCTGGCGCATATGGCTCGCTACGCCAGGGAGCGAAAGGCCTTTGGCAAGTCGATTGCCGAATTCGGCCTCATCCAGAGAAAGATATCCCTGAGCGCCACCCGTCTCTATGCCACTGAAAGTATGGCCTACCGGACCGTTGGCATGATCGACACTTCGTTGGAGCAACTGGGTGACCACGGGGGCCGTTCGCCGCGCGATATCCAGCGCCGTATCGAAGAGTACGCGGTCGAGTGCTCGATCCTGAAGGTCTACGGTTCAGAGATGCTGTCTTTCGTGGCCGATGAGCTGGTCGCCACCATGGCCGGCTACGGCTATACGGAGCACTACCCCGCAGAACGCTTTTACCGCGACGCGCGCATCAATCGCATTTTTGAGGGCACCAACGAAATTAACCGCCTGATCATCACCGGCTGGCTGATGAAGCGCGCACTGGCCGGCGAACTGCCCCTGATGGCCGCCATCAAGTTGCTGATGGATGAAGTGATGCAGCCGCCGTCGTTTGACTCTGCCGAGGACACCGGCGAAGTGCTGGCGCGCGAGGCCGGAATGCTTGAGGCCGTGAAGAAGATCGGCCTCTTCGCGGCCGGCGTTGCCAGTCAGCGCTTCATGGCGGCGTTGCAGGATCAGCAGGAGGTGATGGCCGATCTTGCGGACATCATCACCCAGGTGTTCGCATTCGAGTCGGCGCTGCTGCGGGCACGAAAGCTGGCTGCAGCCGGCAAATCCACCGCACCCGTAGCCATCGCAATGACCAGCCTGCTGGCTGAGGAGAGCATGGGGATGGCTGAACAGACAGCGCGGCGCATACTATCTGCCTGCGGAGAAGGCGATATGTTGCGGACGCAACTGGCAATCCTGCGGCGGTTGGTGCGATTCACTCCGGTGGATTCCGTTGCGCTGAGCCACGGGGTGGCCAAACAATGCGTTCAGTTGGAACGCTATCCGCTCTAGCTCCCGGGGATTAGCCCACTGGCCCGCGCGAATGAGGATTGAACGCCTACGACGGATACGCTCCAGCGATATAGCCTTCAAGCGCCTGGATGGTCTGTTGCTGGCCGGAGATTACCCACTTCACCAGGTCGCCGATAGAGATGACGCCGACTACCGTATCGCTTTGAACCACGGGTAGATGGCGGAAGTCGTGTTCCGTCATGAGGGTCATACACTCGTCAACCGTGTGTTTGGGGCTGACGGAGATGACCGGGCTGGTCATCAACTGGCTGACTTTGGTTTCGCGAGAGGTGTGACCACCCAGGATGCCTTTGCGCGCATAGTCCCGCTCCGAGAAGATGCCGACCAATCGATTGTCCTTGCACACGAGCAGGACGCCGATATTGTACTTGGCAAGCAGCTCCAGCGCCTCGTAGACCGAGTCATCGGGATCGATGGAAAGTACACTTCTCTCGGATCGACAACCAAGCAAGATGCCGATTGTGTCGCTGATCTTCATTACGGGCCTCCTGGGGCCAAGTGAATGACGGTCACTATAGCCCATTGCGATAACGACCGAAAAGCAAGAAATTTAAGAGATTCTTCGCCTCGCGGTACGAGGGCGTAAACCTGGTTCCTTCCGAACCTTCCGAGGTTGGACTCGGTAACCGCATGGCCGGTTGCCCCTATCGGATTTAGAATGAAGACAGCAGCCGCGGTTTTCCCTTTGGATTCTTCGGGACCCCGGCCCGTAAGTGAAAATGGAGAGACTCTGATGGCACTGTTCAAGACATCCAATCCTGCCTTGGGTACCAAGACCTTCCAGGACGCGGCAGCACGCTACGGTGGCGCGATTGATGCAGCCCACCGGATGACCCTGAACGGTACGGTCAATCGCACCGGCATCCTGCTGATCTGCGCCTTCGCTACCGCCGCATACACCTGGCGCGCGTTCATGCAGACGCATGATCCGGCCGATGTGTCGGGGCTGCTGATGGTCGGCGTCTTCGGCGGCTTCATCACTGCCATGGTCACCATCTTCAAGCAGACCTGGGCGCCTATTACGGCTCCGATCTACGCGCTGCTGGAGGGACTTTTCCTGGGCGGCATTTCTGCCTTCCTCGAGATGCGCTATCCGGGAATCGCGGTCCAGGCGGTGGGCCTCACATTCGGAACCCTGCTGACCATGTTGGTGCTGTATAGCTCCGGTTTGATCAAGGTGACAAACAGGCTTCGTATCGGCATCATCGCGGCCACCGGAGGCATCGCCCTGTTCTATCTGATGGAAATCATCCTGGGCTTCTTCGGAATCCAGTTCGTCTCGATCAATGGCTCGGGCGTGATCGGCATTTGCTTCAGCCTCTTCGTCTGCGCCATCGCCGCGTTGAACCTTGTGCTCGACTTCGATTTCATCGAGCAGGGCGTGAACGCTGGTGCGCCGAAGTTTATGGAGTGGTACGGTGCCTTCGGGATCATGGTCACGCTTGTGTGGCTGTACCTAGAGATACTCAGGCTGCTCAGCAAGATGCGAAGCCGGAACTAGCGCTCAACCACAACCTCAGATCTGCTGAAGCGGCAATCTCCATCCGAGATTGCCGCTTCAGCTTTATGGGCGGAATTCGGCTTTCGTGTTTCAAATCGCGATTCGGGTCTCTCTACCGCGCTGCCTGCATACCCGATGCGACAAATTGCTGTGCGTGAGCGACCTCCGGCAGGTTCGCATCGGCCCTCGGCCACGCCTTAAGAAATGCTTCGTATGCTGCGCGCGCACCCGCTGCATCGCCGGCTGACTCCTTCACCCTGGCAAGTCCGTACAAGCCGAAGCCTGAGTTCGGCCGCTGGACAAGCGCCGCCTGGTACCCTGCCTCCGCACCTTTGTAGTCTTTCACTCTCAGCAGCGCTTCGGCCTCGGTCTCGGCCACCGGGCGGATGTAAAACGGAGGTTCGTGATATCCGAGCTTCTTCTCCTGCTTTTCAGCGCTGGCATAGGCCTTCATGCCGGCTCTCCGTTTATGCTGCGCAACAAGCACGCCGGCCTGCAATTCCATCGACTCAATCTTCAGCGATTTCAAGATTGGCTCCGACAGCGCATCGGGCAAGATCGGCATCGTCGGCGGTTTTGCATTTGTCTCTTTTGCGTCTGCATCTTTTCGTTTTCCGAGAGCAGTCTGCATCTCGATCATCTGCTTCAGTCCCGCATCCAGGCTGGCGGAGTCTTTCCCGGCTGCAATCGCGTCGCCTGCATCCAGCGCTTTCATTCCCTTGGCATAGTCAGTTAGTTCGGCGGCGAAGAAGCGCAGATTTGAAGCCTTGTCTCCTTTGGGCAGATTGGCGTTGCTCAGCATGGCGAGAACCGCATCCCAGTCGCCCACACGCAGCGCCACCGGCAGACGCCGGCTGATGCGCGCCAGTTGATCGCGTGCCGACCAGATATAGAGCGAAGCCGAAAGCTGACCGCGTGCCGCCGCCAGGTGATCTGAGAGCGCGTTCGCGTCGGTCATTCGTCCCTGTTCCATCAGATTGGCAATCGAGTACATCATGTTGTGTGCATAGTTCCAGTCATCGTCCGGGCCCACGTGCTGTTCCTGCATATAGTGTTCATCGGCCGCCATCGACGCAGAAAACCAGTGTTCGGCATCGGCGTAATTTCCCAAGCGGTAGTAAATGTGTCCTGGCATGTGCACCATGTGGCCAGATGTCGGCGCGAGGCTGGCCAGCAGCGCCGCGCTCTGAATTGCCCGCTCTGGATGACTGCCGGGCTCGATGGCATGAATCCAATAGTGATTGGTCGCCGAGTCGTTGGGCGCATCGTGCAGAATGTCCTCCAGCATCGCAATGGCTTCCTGTTGACCTCTCTTCGGTTCACCGTTGTTGTCGTAGCCGTCTTGCAGCGCGAGGGCGAGGAAGAGCCGCGCTTCAATTTCCTTCGGCGCCTTGGCGACCAGTTCGCGCAGAATCGCAACCTGCACCTTGTTTGCTCCGCGTTTCGATTCGCTTTTGATAGCGGCGTCTGCCTGGGCGGCCTGAATGTAGAGTTTCTCCGGCTCGGTAACGTGGTCCGCGAGCTTGGCCGCTTTCTCCAGCGCCTCCTTGCCGTACGTTTGCCGAGGGCTGTGCCGGAACCCTTCAGCCTGCCCCAATCCCCACCAGCACATGGCGCAGTTGGGATCGACGCGCACGCTCTGCTCGAAGGCTTTCACCGACTCGTAATCCCAGAAGTCGTGCATCAGGTTCAGCCCCTGGTCGAACCATTGCTGCGCTTCGGCGCTGGCCGTGATTGCAATGTGCGCATTGCCGATCCCGGTCATGTGAATCGGCGCGGGTAGCTGTTCAGGCGGCGGCACCGGCTGCATGTCGGTCATGTCGCGCCCAGCTGGCATCGACTGCTGAGCGCGGATGGGAACTGACGCCGTCACGACAACAAAGATCAAGGCGAAGCCGATGAGAAACCCCGAATGCGCAGCGTGAGAAACAACGCGCGCACCGCCCCGGTGCAGGTCATAGCAATGGAAGCGCATGGCTCAAAATATACATCGCGCACAGAGGCCAAGGCGACGGGAATATGCAGGACGTCCGCCGACGGAATCCGCTAGTCGCCCAGCGAAATTGCGGGCTTGCCGGCAAGACGTTCGCTGATATGCTCGCCGATCTGATCGGCATAACTGCCCTTTTCGCTGATCGAGGCGTTGAGCAGGACCACCGCAGCGTAATCGCCCTTGGGATTGAAAAACACATACGCGCTATACCCGCCTGTCGCGCCGTTATGCCAGTAGTTGCCACTTTCCGGATTGAAGAGCCACGCCAGCGCAATCTTCAGGTTGCCCATTGCGTCGTTGCGTACCTCATGATCCTGGACGAGAGCGGCCGTGATTGTTTTTGAAGCTGGTGACGACCGCATGAACTTCAAGCCGTCGGGATGCAGATTGGCCGCGAGATATTTCAGCATGTCCGACGCCGTCGAACGGACGGCGCCCGCCCCTGCGAATGCGTCCAGATCCCAGGCATGCGCTGGATGATGGTCGCCCGTATGACCGGGGATAAAGCGCGCCTGCTGATCGGGCGTCAGCGTAACGGCCGTGTCGTTCATGCCAAGTGGATCGAGCACCTCTTCCTTCAGGAGGGCGGGGTAGGTCGTTCCCGCACGAACCGAGAGCGCGTTGCCGAGCAAGCCGAATCCCAGATTGCTATACAGGAAATCGGGTTTCTCGGGCTTCGCCACTCCGTGTGCGGCAAGAAACGCATAGAGGTTGGCTGCATGATAGTCCGCGTACGGATTCTCGCCATCGACGGGTTTGAAGTTGTCAGGCATCCGCGGCAGGCCGGAATGTTGCGTCGCAAGATCGAGCAGAGTGATCTCCGCGCCGGATGGCTTCTGCACTGTGCCGGCGGGCAACAACTCCCGCACCGGATCGTCGAACTTGACCTTACCCTGTTCCACCATCTGCGAAAGGACCAGCCCGGTGAAGGTCTTTGTGATTGATCCGATTTCGAAGATCGAATCCGCCTTCGCCACGCCATAACTGAAGACGTGCTGCACTCCGTGATCGAGAACGCCAATTACAACGCCTGCGCCCGTCGAAGGCGCGAGTTCGCCGGACTTCAAAGCGGCGGCAAGATCCCGGTCAAGCACAGCCTGCAGCCCTTCCGCACTGACTGGAGCAATGGCAGGATCGTACTTCGGCGGACGCGGAGGCTTGACGGCGATTTCTGTGGCCTGCCTTGTCAACGTGAGAGGCAGCGGATTTTTATTCTGGCTCCAGGTTCCAGTCAGGGTGTTTGAGTCTGCAGCGAGCTTGCCCTCGTAATGGCCCCCGACGGCCGGAACGTCGAACGAGAAGTCGTCGCCGTTGAGCGCGACCTTGGCGCAATCAAGACCCATGACATGCTGGTCGAGACTGTCGAGCGTGCAGAATTCCTGTCCAGCGTTATCGCTCTTTACATGAAGCTGAACGCGGAGCGAAGAACCGCCCGCCTGCAACGTCCCCAGCCAGATGCCGTCCACGCGCGAAGGCTTGGCTGCAGGCACGATGTCGCGCGTGAAAACCAGCGGCATCGGGCTGCCCTGATCCCATGTGCCGGTGAGCGTTTTGCCGTCAGCGGAAACAGTGCCTTTCCACGAACCATGAACAGAAGGAACAGAAAAGCTGAGAGCCTCGCGGTCCAGGTGGAAGTCTGCGCATCCGAGGCCCATCGCGCCCTGGTCAAGGCTGTCGAGGCTGCCGCTCAAAGCCCCTTTCGCATCCGCCTTCAAATGAAGGCGTAGATGGAGCGAGCCGCCGAGCACCCCAACATAATCGCCCGCAACGCCGGGCTTGGATTGTTGGGCCTGAATCGGCATAAGTGCGATTACCACCAGCAGGCAAGGAAACCAGGCATCATCAAAGCTCGTCCGAAGACGAGAAACAAGTGAACGCAGGAGCCGAATCATTCCAGGGCCTCACATTTGCTTACAGCATGCATTACGACGAAATAGAAGACAGTGCAGTGTACCTCTGTCGTGCCGGAAAAACGAAAAACAGCCATCCCTCCGCAATGCTCATGCGAAAGAATGGCTGTAGCCGTGCACGTTGGTCCGTTGTTTGTTACGCGTGAGCGTGCTCGTGCACACCGTGCGAGACCGACTCGATGATCGCCTTGTTGAACGCCGGAATATCATCGGGTTTGCGGCTGAAGATGAATTGACCGTCAGTGACAACCGCCTGGTCAACCCAGTTGCCGCCCGCATTCTTGATGTCGGTCTTCAAGGAAGGCCACGATGTTACGGTCTTGCCCTTAAGGGCGCCGGCTTCCAGCAGCGTCCACGGTCCGTGGCAGATGGCCGCCACTGTTTTTCCGGTCGACACAAATTGACGAACGAAATTCACCGCTGCCGGATCCATGCGCAGATGATCGGGATTCATCACGCCGCCGGGCAACACCAGCGCGTCGTAGTCGTGGGGGTTGGCATCGGCCAGCGCCAGGTCCACCTTAACCGCCTGACCCCAATCCTTCTTGTTCCAGCCCTTGATTTCTCCAGCTTTCGGGGATATCACAACGGTAGTGGCGCCGGCGTTGTTCAGCGCCTTCCGTGGATCAATCAGTTCTGCTTGCTCAAACCCGTCCGTAGCTAAAATGGCGATCTTCTTGCCCTTCAATTCTGAAGACATTTACATCCTCCTGTGGGATCGTTCAGACCCTTATGACGCCGGTCGGCAAGATGGGGTTGCGTGTCCGGCGAAATGAAAATAATGTGATTCTGAGATCGCAAAGGCGCATCCGCAACTCACTTGGTAGTCGAAGCAAACCCTTGTATTTACAACGCATCACAGCCCATGAAATGAGAACGCCATCCCGGCCGGAATGGGCACTCAATTGCAACCAAGGATAGCGCAGTGAAGCGTAGGGAATTCATGACGACGGCCGCAGCAGCCGCGGCTGCATTCGGGGCTCGATCGGTGCAATCGGCTCAATCAACAACAAACCCAGGGGGAGAAAAGTTCATGACAGCGCATTCGTCAATGCAGGCAGCCGCACGCATCCCGCGCGTGACAAATGGTGGAACCATGAAAGGGGAAATGCTGTATCGCGACCTCGGCGCAACCGGCGTGCAGGTCTCCTTGATCGGCATGGGCGGGTCTCATCTGGGGCTTGCCAATGTAGAAGAAGCCGATGCGATTCGACTGGTGCATGAAGGACTGGATCGCGGCATCAACTTCCTCGACAACTCGTGGGACTATAACGAAGGCCGCAGTGAAGAACGTGTAGGCAAGGCCCTGGCCCAGGCGGGATATCGCGAGAAGGCTTTCGTGATGACGAAGATTGATGGACGCACCAAAGAGGTTGCGACCAATCAGATCAACGACTCGCTGCGCCGACTCAAGGTCGATCACATCGATCTGCTGCAGCATCATGAGGTCATTCGCTTCGACGATCCCGATCGCATCTTCAACGAGGGCGGCGCCATGGAGGCGGTGGTCGCGGCGAAGCGGGCCGGCAAAATCCGCTTCATCGGCTTCACTGGGCACAAGGATCCGCACGTCCACCTCTACATGCTCGATGTCGCGCAAAAGCATGGATTCCATTTCGACACGGTGCAGATGCCGGTGAACATTATGGATGCGCACTTCCGCAGCTTCTCGCAACTCGTCGTTCCCGAAGCGATGCGCCAGAAGGTGGCGGTGCTGGGCATGAAGTGTTTCGGCGATGGAATCATCCTGAAAAGCGGTGCTGTCGAGCCGATGGATTGCCTTCGCTATTCACTGAATGTGCCGATATCCGTGCTCATCACCGGCATCAACTCGAAGATGCTGCTGGATCAGGCGTTCGCCGCGGTAAAGTCCTTCCAGCCGATGGACGAAGCATCTGTCGCCACGTTGATCTCGAAAACTGAAGAGGCAGCAATGAATGGCAAATACGAGCTCTTCAAGACAACCGCACACTTCGACACAACGGCCCGGCATCCTGATTGGCTCGGTTCCGACAGCCAGGAGGTGCAGAAGCTCGCACCTCAGCTGCCTGGATAGATCCCGAGGCTATTGCAGAGGCGTGGCCGTCGCGACCACCTGCATACTGCCCTTGCTGTCGAGAGAGTCCGAAGTAAACACCACGACTGGCTTGCCGATGGGAATCAGGACTGACCCCTGCCATTTGTTCTGGCGAATGACCGGCTGATGGATGCGAGCATCAGTGGTTGGCGCTACGCTGCTGACGTCCGCAACAAGGTCGAGTGATAATTGACGTCCGTTTTCATGCGTATTGTGTGCATCAATGTTCACGCCCACATCGACATACTGAAATTGCGTATTGACTAGCGCGAGCGCGGCGTTCTCGCCGCCGGTATTGAAAGATCCAGTGGGAACGGGAATCCTGGAATTGGTCCGGATCGATGTGCCGTGATCATGTGAATCCGTGCTAACGGTCGCCGTATATGTGCGGCTATTGGTGGCTTTGCCGTCCGTTCCCATTTCCTGAACAAGAAACTCAAGATGGTAGAAGTGAACGGGTCCCGGGGCAACCTTCGCAGGTTCCGCAGCAGGCGTTGAATCCTGGGCGAAAGATTTTGGTCCGCTAAGCATCGCAACAAATACGAGGCAGCAAATGAGGGTGAGCTTGCGCATTTGGATCTCCTTAGTTCTTCCCTGTATCGGGTATTTCGAGTGGTGGAATGTGAATGGCGGCGATATTGAGAGGCGCGTCGTCATTTTTTTGTGCCGCCAGGACGGCTTGACGTTGCTCTTCAGGAACCTGCGTTGCAAAGGCGTAGAGCGCCTGTTCTTCAGGCGAAAGCGGCTGGGGGAGGGGGAACACATCTAGCTTCGGCCGAGCCGCAGATCCGGCGACAGCGACAGCCCGCCGAGACGTCGTTCCGCGGATCGCGCGAGTCGGGATCGTCTGCGCAGGCCTGACTTTTGCAATTACGGGAGTCTGGCTTTTGGATGTTACAGACGCGGCGTTCGGCTGATGAGTTGACGGGCGAATCGCCGGTGGCCCCGCAGGCTTCCATACAAAGACGGTCAACAGCAGGCAAGCAGCTGCCGGAAGAGCGGCCCATGGCAAAAAGCGGCTGCGCCATCTGGGCGCGGAGCGATCTGAACTCTGCTCCCTCGAGAGGCGCGCCAGGATGCGCTCAGCGAGTCCGGAATTCGCTCCCGCGTCGCCGTAGCTGGAGAGCGACGACTCAATGATGCGGTCGAGGCGGTCGTCTTCATGCATAGCGCGACTCCTGGAGTGAAGCGAGCTTCTGGCGAAGAATCTGGCGAGCGCGCTGCAGTCGGGTGCGCACAGTCCCTTCGGGAATTCCGAGGATGGTTCCGATCTCCGGCGAATGGAGTTCATCAAAGGCTGAAAGTGCCAGCGGCACGCGCAGTTCTTCCGGAAGCGCATCAATCATTGCGTGAATCACTGAATTCTGATTTGCAGAAAGCACCGTTTGCTCCGGCCCCGGCTGCAGCGATTGCGCTTCATCAATCTCCAGGGGTTCAGGGCTTGCGGTCGAGGACTGCGAACGGCGCGGACGAAGGTCGACCGCTTCCCGCCACGCGACCCGGGCAAGGTAGGCGCGCTCATTGGCGGCCTGCTCCCATGCGCGATTGCGATAAAGCTTCAAAAAGGTCTCCTGTACCGCATCTTCGGCGTCGTGAGAATTGAGCAGAACTGCATAAGCTACGCGGAAAACAAAACGCGACTGACGATGAACGAGCGCCGTGAACTCCGCGTCTGGATCTGTGGTCAAAACTCGCGCTCCCTCAGGCTGCAGATCATTGTCAGACGCAAGGTCCGCGATGTACATACCCTAAGACCGGAGACAAGGTCCAAGCGTTCGAAAATCTTTTCGCGAAAAGAAGAAACCCGCTCCTCATTGAGAGAAGCGGGCTGTAAAGGATTGAACTTCTTAAGGGCTATGCTTTGGCTGAGGTAAGAGCCCCGAGGTCGGCTGCCAACTTCTCCGTCGAGAAGGCTTCGATCAGATCGCCTTCCTTCAGGTCGCTGAAACCGCCAAGACCGATGCCGCACTCCATGCCGTTTGTCACTTCGCGCACATCATCCTTGAACCGCTTAAGCGAGCCGATCTTGCCCTTGTAGACTTGCTCCTCGCCGCGCATGACTTTGATTTCAGAGTCGCGGCGAATTACGCCATCCTGCACGCGGCAGCCGGCGATGGTGCCGACCTTGGGAATGCGGAAGACGTTGATGACTTCAGCACGGCCCACATAGTTCTCCTTGAAGGTTGGATCGAGGAGACCAAGCATGGCGAGACGCATCTCGTCCTGCAACTCATAGATGATGGAGTGCAGGCGAATCTCAATGCCTTCCTGTTGCGCCAGTTCAGCAGCCTTGCGCTCAGGGCGCACGTTGAAGCCGATGATGATGGCGTTTGATGCAGTCGCAAGCAGCACGTCGCTTTCGGTGATCGATCCGACTCCGGAGTGGATCACCTTTACGCGCACCTTCTCGGTCGACATGCGTACCAGCGAATCGGCCAGCACCTCAACCGATCCAGTTACGTCGCCCTTGATGATCAGCGCAAGATCCTTCACGCCCGCCTGGCGAATCTGCTCCGCCAGCCCTTCGAGCGAAACACGCGAGCTCTTGGCAAGCTGTGCTTCGCGCTCCTTCATCTTGCGGTATTGCGCAATGCCCTTGGCCTTGTCACGATCCGCAACCACAAGGAACGTGTCGCCGGAGTCCGGCATGGATTCGAGACCGAGCACTTCGATCGGCGTTGACGGGCCAGCTTCTTCAAGCGGCCGTCCACGATCGTCGAACATGGCGCGGACCTTGCCGAAGGTGTTGCCGACGATGTAGCTGTCGTTCAAGCGCAAAGTTCCGTCCTGAACCAGGACGGTGGCCACGGCGCCGCGTCCGCGATCGAGCTTCGCTTCAATGACCGAGCCGACTGCCTTGCGGCCCGGTGTGGCCTTGGGCGCGCGGATGTCGGAAACGAGGCAGATCATTTCGAGAAGCCCATCGAGGTTCTGGCGCTTCTTCGCGGAGACCTCGACAAAGACAGTGCCTTCACCGCCGGCTGCCCACTCCTCCGGAATCAAACCGCGGTCGGCGAGCTGCTTCTTGACGCGATCCGGATTGGCTTCCGGCTTGTCGATCTTGTTTACGGCCACGATGATGGGCACACCAGCCGCCCTGGCGTGATCGATGGCCTCAAGGGTCTGCGGCATCACGCCGTCGTCTGCGGCGACCACGATGACCACGATGTCCGTAACCTTGGCGCCACGGGCACGCATGCGGGTAAAGGCTTCGTGACCGGGAGTATCGAGGAAGACGATTTCGCGGCCGGAAGCAGGTGAGCCTTCTTTGGAGAACTTCACTTTGTACGCGCCGATGTGTTGCGTAATGCCGCCGGCTTCGCCAGCCGCCACTTCGGTTTCGCGAATCGCGTCGAGCAATGAAGTCTTGCCGTGATCGACGTGACCCATAACGGTGACGACAGGCGCACGCGGCACTTCCAGTTCGCCGGTGTTCTCGGCCTCGAGCACTTCTTCGATTGCCTGGTTCGCGAGCTCTTCTTCGTAGCTGATGACCGTTGCGCCGGCACCGAATTTGGCAGCAACGTCTTTCACCATGGCAGCGTCGAGCGACTGGTTCACGGTTACAAAGACACCGCGCATCAGGAGCGCCGCGATCAGGTCCTTGGCGCGAATCTCGAGCTTCTCGGCCAGGTCCTTTACGCTGATGCCTTCGGTCACGGTGATTTCCCGCGTGATCGGCAACGGCTCATCGCTGAAGTGCGTGGCACCGCCAAAACGAGGTGGCGGCACAAAGCCCTTCATCGGGCCTTCCTTGGTCTTCGGGTACTGCTGGCCGCCGCGGCGCGCGCGATTCTGCGGTGCGCGCTGCGGACGCGGCGCTTCGCCGGTCGGAGGTGCACCGCCGGCACCCGGTCGTGCGCCAAAGCCGCCAGGTCGCGGAGCGCCGAATCCGGGGCGTGCACCGAATCCGGGACGTCCACCGGGCGCGCCAGCGCCGCCAGGGCCTGCAAATCCAGTGCGGGTCGGATGCTTGGGTCGCGGACCGCCGCCGGGGAACTGCCCGGGAGGTCCACCGGGACCAGGCGTACGTTGCTGGAATCCGCCGCCGGGTGCTCCTGAAGGTCTGCGATCGAAGATTGGCTTGCCGCGCTGAATGCCCACGCCCTGTGCGGGTGGGGGAGCAGTGCTCGCTGCGACGATTGGTGCCTTGTACACAGGACGCGGGCCGGTTTGCGGCATTACCACGCGCCGCGGTGCAACCACCGGTCGCGCTGGCACGGGAGTCGATTCGAGAGTTGGTGAAATGGGAGCCTCTGGCTCTGCTGCTACTGTGGCTGGTGCCGCAGGAACTTCCTTTGCCTTCGCAGCAATCTCGGGAACCTGCACGTTGGGCGCTTCGACTACCGGAGTGACCGGGGCGACGGCCTCGTGTTTCTCCTGCGCGGGTGGTGCTGCTTGTGGTGGCGGGGCTGCAACAGCCTTGGGTGCCGCTGGCTTTGCCGCTGCAAGTGTTGGTTCGATGGCCTTGGTCGCAGTTGATCCGGCTGCCGGCGGCTTCACCACAACCGTTGGCGGAACAACCGTCACGATGGGACGTGTCGGCGCAGCGCCTGCGGGAGCCTTCGCCACTACGGCGCCGACTGGCGGTTTCGATGCGATGGCAGGGGTGGCAGGGGGAACAATCGCCGGCGCCGGCCGAGGCTGCGGCACAATCTTCCGCGGCTCGGGTCGCACCGGGGCTGCTGGCGGCGCAGCTACCGAAACAACCGGCGGTGTGGGCTTTGCCGGAGTCTTCGGCGCAGTCGTGGCAGCCTTGCTGGGAGGCACGTGGCTCCTGCGAGCCTCGGCTTCCTCTTCCTGCTTTTTGGCAAGGATAGCCTTCATCACGTCGCCGGGCTTGGAGACGTGCGACAAATCAATCTTCGGTGTAATAGTCTGCGCAGAGCGCGATGACCCCGCGCCCGCGTGGCCGCCCTGGCGCCCATGCTGAAAGTGCGCGCGGACCTTTTCGGCTTCGTGCTCCTCGATCGAGCTCGAATGCGTCTTGCCCTCACCCAGGTTAAGTTCCGCGAGCACGTCGAGAATCTGGCGACTCTTGACTTCCATCTCGCGCGCGAGATCGTTAATTCGAACCTTACTCATCCGCCTCTTTTCAGAATGTGCTGCCCCAAGCCCTTTAGTCGCGCATCGCAACCTCTTGGCATTGGCTGGTTACGTTACCACCATTATCACTTGATTCCACTTGAAAGGCGCGACGCATACTACGCGCCGCCCTCTTCGTTTTCCGCTTCGTTCTCTTCGATTCCTTCGTCTGCGCTGGGAATGTTGTCGACCGCAAGCTCTTCCGCCGTTTCGCTCTGGTCTTCGGTCGCCTCTTCCAGCACTTCCTGCGAATTTTCCAGTTCAGCTTCCGCGGTTCCGGAAACGGCCTCGGCAGTCTCAATCTCCGACTCGCCTTCTGAAAGCTTGCCCGTATCGGCCGCTGCAGTCAGAGCCGCGGGCTCGTCACTGCCTTCCACTTCCGACGCTCCCGCTACACCTGCGCCCTCGGTTGCCTCGGTTGCCTCGCCCTCTTCTCCCTCTTCAAAGTGGCCGAAGTAGTGTCGAACCGCAACACTGATGCGTTCCAGTGTCTTCTCGCCAATGCCTGGAATCTCTTCGAGCTGCTCCGGCGTCATATCGGCCAGACCTTCCACAGTGGTGATACCGGCAGCCACCAGCTTCTGGATGATCCCTTCACCCAATTCGGTAACCTGCTCGATCGGAGTCGAAGGTCCACCCGTGAGAGCCTGCATCTGCTGCTCCACTTCCTGGCGCTTCTCTTCCTCGCTCTTGATGTCGATCTTCCATCCCAGCAACTTGGCGGCAAGCCGGACGTTCTGCCCCTTCTTGCCGATCGCCAGTGAGAGTTGCGTATCATCCACGATCACTTCGAGCTGCTTGTCTGTCAGGTCGGTAATCGAAACGCGACTCACCTTGGCGGGCTGCAAAGCCTTTTCCGCGAAGGTTGTAATCTCCTCGCTGAACTCGATGATGTCGATCTTTTCGCCGCGCAACTCGCGAATGATGGACTGCACGCGCATGCCCTTCATGCCGACGCAGGCGCCTACCGGATCCACATCCTTGTCGCGCGACTGCACCGCAATCTTGGTGCGCTCACCGGCTTCGCGCGCGATGGCGCGAATGACCACGGTGTTGTCATAGATCTCGGGCACTTCCGACTGAAACAGGTTCGACACCAACTCCGGCGCGGCCCGCGATACGATCACTTGCGGCCCCTTGGCGGCGCGATCCACCTTGAGGAGCACTACGCGCAGACGCTCGCCGATAGTGAACTGCTCGAGGCGGGACTGCTCCCGCTTGGGGCAGCGTGCTTCCGCTTTGCCCAGGTCGAAAATAATGTCTTGCCCTTCGATGCGCTTTACCGTCGCGTTCAGCACTTCCTTTTCGCGATGCGCATACTCATTGAAAACCGTGTCGCGCTCAGCCTCGCGGACCTTCTGGAAGATCACCTGCTTGGCAAGCTGCGCGGCGATGCGGCCCAGCGGCGTGGTATCGCGATACATACGGATCTCGCTGCCGACTTCGACTCCGGGCGCAAGCTCGTTCGCCTCCTCCAGCGTGATCTGATTCACGGGATCTTCGAGTTCATCGTCGGTGGCAACAACGGTCTTGAAGATGTAGGCGGTGATCTCACCCGTATCTTTGTTCAGTTCTCCGCGCATGTTCTCCTGGGTCTTGTAGTATTTGCGCGTGGCAAGGGCGATCGCCTCTTCCACGGCACCCACCACGATCTGGGGCTCAATCCCCTTCTCGCGGCTCAGGAGTTCGATACTTTGATATAAAGCGCTGGCCATACTCTTCTTACTCTCTCGGTTTGTTTCCGGCGACCGTCCGCTCTGAGACCGGTTGCACCGTTGGATTGTCGTTGAAGAGGCTTTGTTTCCGCCTCCGAAGCCATGCCTCGCGGCTTGGCTAAATCTCCGGGATCAGCTCTGCTTTCTCGACATTATTCAGAGCGATCTCTACTGTGTTTACGCCTGCCTTCCGGCTCTTGCTGTTCTGCTGCACGCCTCCAAGATCGAGTGTGATGATCTGCCCGTCACCCGACTGCAGCCGCCCTCGCCAATGCCGGTTATTGCGAACCGGCTCGAATGTCTGCATCTTCACCAGGCATCCGGCAAACCGGCGAAACTCCTCCGGCTTCGTCAACTTCCGATCCAGCCCCGGTGAACTGGCTTCCAGCGTGTACTCCGCTCCCGGCACCAGGTCTTCCACGTCCAGCAGGACGCCAAAATCACGGCTGAACTCCGCACAATCTTCGTGGGTCACGCCGGAAAGCTGTTCCACGCTCAACTTGCCTTCCGCCAACCGTTCCGGAAGCCCCTCAACCCCTGCTGCAATCTCCGCTTTCAGTCGTGCTCGACCCTCGGCGTTCTTCTCGAGAAAAACCCTCAATACACGCTCTTTAGCCGGTCCAGCAAGTTCCACATCCACCACATCCAGACCATGTGATGCAGCTACACGCTCCGCGGCGTTCCGGATTTCTTCCAGCTTTGCTGCCATGCATCGAAGCCCGCCCGTTGGCCCCTCAATCAAGGGGCTCCCGGTCAAAATCAGCGGCCGTATTCCGGGAGAAATTTGCACCAAATAAAAAGTGGGCTATAAGCCCACTCATCTCTCCGCCAGCCGGCATCCTCACGGCAACTCAGGCGGACAAACTCGTCTGCAACTCCAGCATACGGCGTTTCGCAGGGAAATTCAATGCGTTGCTCCGCGCTGACAGCGCGAATCCGCTGGCCCGCGACTCAATTCGCCGGCAACTTGTGAGGCCGATCTCACTTGCGCAATCGATAGTGCTTGCCTTGCTCTTAAGTTGTAAATCGGTTCAGCTGTCGGTTTACGACTCCCTGAAACATCCAAAGTAACCGCCATTTTCCTTTTGGAATGAGTGACTTATGCTGCTAGTACCCACGGGGCATCCGCCTACCACCATTGGGGAGCAGAAATTCGCCCCTTTCACGCTAAATAATGGGCTTGCTCATTCATGCGCACCCTTGTCCAACGCGTTGTGGTCACACTTGTGTCGACCATCTTTCTTGCCGCATCCGGTGCGCTCGCCGGTTATCTGCTGGGTCACGCCGTTGTACTTCGACAGGCGGAAGCCCGGCTCGATACCTATGCAAATCGGATCCTGCTTGAGTCGATCACGTCTTCGGCGGAGTCCCGCGCAATCCTGGCGACCATGAATTCCTCGCCCTACGCCTTTTGTTCCGATCCCGAAATCGAATACTTCCGCCAGCTCATTTTCCAATCGCAATTTCTGAAGGCCGCCGGTCGCATGCAGAGTGGAAGCATTAACTGCTCTACGACCTCTGGCCGCATGGTGCTGGCGCAACCGCAATTCATCCCGACGATCGCCCGCAAGGACGGCACGAAGATTTATAAGAATCTCACTCCGTTCCGCGTCGACGATCAGGACGTGATCTCGGTGCAGCTGGGTGATTCCTTCGTTGTCTACAACCCCTACAATCTCGTTTCGCTCGAAGCGCCGCCCATGCATTACACCGCGACGGCCATCGATTCCTTCACACGGCAGGGCGACCCGCTGCTTGGCCAGATTCCGAACGTCGAGAAGCACATTCTGATGCGCAACGGCAAGGTGCAGGTAGGCAACACCCTCTATGCCACCCGCTGCTCAACCGACGGCGATACCTGCATGACGGCCAATATCTCGATTCCAGACGCACTCTCTGTCGGTCGAGGGCTTACCCTGGCCTACCTTGCTATGGGCGCAGTTTCGGGCGCTCTCATCGGATTGCTATTCCCTCTGCTCTACAGCCGCAACAAGAGCGTCGAACAGCAGTTGCTCCGCGCCATCCGTGCGGACGCTCTTACGGTTGCCTATCAGCCCATCGTCGACCTCGCCACCGGCCGCATCGTCGAGGCAGAGGCCCTGGTGCGCTGGACAGACGAATACAAGAATGCGGTGGGTCCCGACATCTTTATCAAAATCGCCGAGGAACGCGGCTTCGTGGGCCAAATTACAAAGCTCGTCCTCCGCCATGCCCTGCGGGACTTTGGCGCCACCATGCGCGCGCGTTCCACGTTCCGCGTGAACGTGAATATCGCCGCCTCTGACCTTGCCGACAGCGATTTCCTGCCCATGGTCGAGCACGCTCTTGCCGATGCGGAAGTTGCCCCTCGCAACCTCGGTATCGAAATCACCGAGAGCTACACAGCGCGCCAGCAAGTTGCCCGCAATACGATCCTCCGACTTCGCCAGAAGGGCCACTACGTCGCGATCGACGACTTCGGCACCGGCTATTCGAGCCTCGCCTATCTACACGAT